>Ga0316206_1000680_pt1 | contig 40147 bp, 31 predicted proteins | sample 6monthpyrite_MG_FD_204942 | JGI IMG/M metagenome (GOLD analysis project Ga0316206, IMG submission 204942) | Microbial mat bacterial communities from mineral coupon in-situ incubated in ocean water Damariscotta River, Maine, United States -... | ecosystem: Environmental > Aquatic > Marine >...
AGCTAAGGAAGCCAAGGAAGCCAAGGAAGCCAAGGAAGCCAAGGAAGCTAAGGAAGCCAAGGAAGCTAAGGAAGCTAAGGAAGCTAAGGAAGCCAAGGAAGCCAAGGAAGCCAAGGAAGCCAAGGAAGCTAAGGAAGCCAAGGAAGCTAAGGAAGCTAAGGAAGCTAAGGAAGCTAGGAGCGTTAGGGAAGTTGGGAAAGGCAAGGACGCTAGTGTGTGGATAAACATTGAGACTATGTCTTTATCCGTTTTTTACAGGCATGCAGTTGTTAGCAGCTATGTGCCTGTAACCTTATTATTGTAAAGATATGACTACGATGACAAGCATAACAAAAACGGCATTACATAACAGTGATTCGATGAAGCCTCAATTGAGTTCTTTGAGTTCACAGCCTGACACTTCTTTTTCTGAGATGTTAAATAAGCATGTGCCTGAGAAAAAAAATGATGAGACTCAACGAAATCAGGTGACCAGTAAAAACAATGACCCAAAAGATAACACCAAGCATGAAGTGAATAATGACGCTAAAAAAAATATGAGTCCCGATGCTAATACTGAAAAAGTGACAGAAGATAATGAACTAACATCAGGGCAAGAACGCCAGCCATCTCAAGCATTGTCCGAGAATAATACCTCACCAGAAAATGAAAATAAAGGTGAACACCTGCCGAATATGTTGATCGAGGACGATGTGCTTGGTGCTCGGCAAGAGGCGCTTTTTATTCGTCAATGGGACGTCGACTTATTACCGGGTGTGCAAGGATCTGTTAGTGGCGATTCAGAGCTTGCGTTAGCCAATTATCAAGCGGCTTTTAATAGTCACTCTCGTTCTGATAAAGAAAAATCAGTAGATTTGGCGGCGAACAGGTTAATTGATAAGACAAGAGTCTTGCCTGGTTCAATAACAGAGGGCTATCGTCTTGCTAATTCCTTCACTGAGTTATCGCTTTCTGAAGCGAATTTGTCATTGAATTCCCAAGATCCGTCCATGTCATCAGAACATCTTATGTTGAAAAATTTTGATGCGATGTTGGCTCGTCTTGAGCCACAAGCTAATTTTCAAAATGTATTGGATAAGTCTTCTCTCGCTGCGGGTTTGGAGCAAATAGCAGCCCGTGGCTCAATGGAAAATATAAATAGTATGGCTAGTCAGGGAACGGCTAGTACGGCAAAGTTAATGAATATGCCCATGACACATTATGCCTTAGAGACGCCTTTTCAGCAGGCAGGTTGGGGAGATGCGTTTAATAAGCGGATTAACATGATGGTACGTGGTGAGGTGCAAAAAGCTGAACTTCATCTGAACCCGAAGGAGTTGGGTCCAGTGGAAGTGAAAATAAAATTATCTCATGATCAGGCGAGTATCTCATTTTCTGCTCAACATGGAGTGGTTAGAGAGGCAATAGAAAGTGCTTTGCCGCGATTGCGGGAGATGTTGGCTGAGTCGGGTTTAACTTTAGCGGGTGCCGATGTATCACCACAATTCTCACAGCAACAGCAGGGATTTCAAGACGAACGGGATAGTGATAGCTATGTGGCGGAGCCTACGTCTAACGATGATGAAGGCGGTGAAAATATAAGTATAATACGCGGGATGGATGGTTTGGTGGATTATTTTGCATGATCCAAGTCGCAGGCCATCCCATTGCGATGTTAATTCATCGTGTAGATGATTATTTTTTGTTCATTAGTTACTATTGCGTGTTTGGCGCACAGCAGGTTATCGTGCTGACGGACGGGGCTGATATAACATGACCCGCATTGGTGATTTGGGGCCGTAAACTGAAAACCGCCAAACATATTGTCATCATGAATAACAATACAAATTCTTTTTCATTCATTTCAACACCACCCTCCCAGTATGCTGTTGCCATTAGCAAAATGTGCTATATGCTAGAAGCGCGTATAATAACATAAGACTTCTTTTATTTCCTCTCCTTTTTTTGATGAATTGTTACACTGCCTACGTGTGCTGAGCATGAGTCTATACGTATAAAAAACAGCCAATCTCGTGTCGGTTTCAATCAAGATGATTTGTGTTTTATTGTATACTCCAAGGGCGTGGCGATTAATATCGGCCAAATGGTTGTCGATTGATCATTTCGGTTGTCCCTATTTGCGAAGTGTAGGAGACCGCTTTCAAATAGCTGTCGAATATAAGGAGGGATTCGGCTTAACGAAATGGCAGCGATAGGCCAGGAGGATGCATGAGGATCGGCGTTGATTTAGGTGGCACAAAGATCGAGATCATTGCGTTAAATGCGCAAAACCATGAGCTATATCGTCAACGGGTGGCCACCCCCGTTGGGGATTATAAAAAAACAATAACCACCATTCGAGATATGGTATTTAAATTGGAGTATGAACTTGAGCAGACCGGGAGTGTTGGGCTCGGTGTCCCCGGAGCTATTTCAGCGTTAACGGGTCGAATAAAGAATGCCAACTCAGTGTGTTTGATTGGCCAAGATATCATAGCGGATTTGGGGTCTGAATTACAGCGACCGATTCGACTGTCTAATGATGCCAATTGCTTTACTTTGTCAGAGGCCAGTGATGGTGCTGCGGCCGGATACGAGAGTGTCTTTGGTGTGATCATTGGAACAGGGACGGGCGGCGGCATTTGTACCCATGGTAAATTGTTAACCGGTGTGAATGCCATCGCTGGCGAATGGGGACATAATTCTTTACCTTGGTTAACTGAGCAAGATTTGCCATTGCCGACCTGTTATTGTGGAAAACAGGGTTGCATTGAAACCTACCTTTCGGGACCGGGCATGATGGCAGAGTATAAAAAACTGACGGGAAAGGATTTACGGCCGGAGCGTATTGTACTTGAGGCAAGACAGGGAGAATCTTTTGCGAGCGTTGCGCTGGATCGTTATATTGAGCGCTTGGCGAAGTCTTTGGCAAGTGTGATTAACTTGCTTGACCCTGATGTTGTGGTATTAGGTGGCGGCCTAGCGAATATTGATGAATTGTATGAAGAGGTGCCGCGTCGCTGGCACCATTACATTTTTTCTGATGGGATTGAAACAACACTGGTCCCTGCTAAATATGGTGATGCGAGTGGTGTACGGGGGGCGGCTTGGTTATGGTGATTGATATGAGTCAATTCAAGCAGGCGATAGGGGGATTGGCATTGCTGTTGGGCGTGAATATGCTTGCTGTTGGGCAAGAGGTCAAAGAATATTCTATCTTTGAGGAAACTGCGCTGATTAGCGAACTCGCCAAAAAAAGAGCAAAAGAACTTGTAGAGCCTTCGCCAGCAATGGATTTTTCACGTCCAGTGGTATCCAGGGGTTTCACTCAGGATTCACTTGATGTGAATGCTAATCAAGCCATGGCGAAACAATATCGAGCGGGGCAAGTTGCTTATTTTTTTGGTAATCACGCCAAGGCTCTAAATCAGTGGCGATCCCTAGCTGAACAAGGTTATGCCCAGGCGCAAGCCAGTATGGGCTGGTTGTATCAAGCGGGTTTAGGTGTCAAACAGGATGATGCCGAAGCCCTTAAATGGTATCGATTAGGGGCGAAGCAAGGCAATGCGGTGGCGCAGAATAATTTGGGTGTGATGTACGAGAATGGTATCGTTGTTAATAAAGATCTGGAAAAAGCCATCCCTTGGTACCGTAAATCGGCTGAGCAAGGATATCGCTTCGCGCAATTTAATTTGGCCAATGGTTTGTTACACCTTGCTAATGGTCAACCCCCTATTGACGAAATTAAACATTTGTTGACATCGGCGGCATCGCAAGGTGTCAGTCAGGCAAAAAAACAATTACAAACATTGGAACAAAATATTTAATGAGGTTTTCAAATGATATGGCATATAAAACGAGCGCGCATTAATGGAGTATAACGTAAGTCGCAGTAGATTATTTCGATGGGTCGCATGGTTTAGTTTTGCAAATACATTTTTTCTCCTATTAATTGCTTTCAGATATTTGCACTTAATGGATTGGCCTAGTACTTGGGTGGCTCAATTGTTCACAGTGCTCGCGCTGCCAGGACATTTTGTGACGGTAGCGATGGTGCCGCTCTTGGTTGTGAGTGTGTTGATTATATTGCTGCCGCGAGCCGCCTTCATTCGTACGGCGGCTTTGATATTGTCAAGTATCATTGTCATTACTCTGCTGATTGATGCTTTTATTTTTGGGTTATATCGGTTTCATTTAAATGGCATGGTATGGAGTCTCATTAGCAATGGTGGCATTACTGAAATCATACCTTTTTCGTGGGTGACCTGGAGTATTATCATTCTCATTGTTGGTACTGTGATTTCATTAGAAGTCGCGCTATCTAAAATGATTTGGTCTTGGGTTACTAAAGAACATTGTGGCGGCAAGCCAGTTTTTTGGGTTTGTTTTTGCGTGGTATTAAGTGGACAGGTGTTACATGCTTGGGGGGACGCTAATAATTATACAGAAATTACCAAACAAGTCCGATATTTCCCAGCGTATAAACCCGTGACAATGAAAAGGGCGTTGCGTAAGTTTAATTTAGTGGCCGCGGAAGGCATAAAAATCAAGCAACCTAATGTGGCAAGCGGTTTAGCCTATCCTTTGCAAAGCCTGGCCTGCCAATTCTCAGAACCTGAGTATAATATTTTGTTGATTACGATTGATAGTTGGCGTTTTGATATGATGGATCAAAAAACGACGCCACATATCTGGGATTTTAGTCAACAAAGCAGTCAATATTTACAGCATTATAGTACTGGCAATGCCACTCGGTTTGGTATATTTGGATTGTTTTACGGTATCTATGGGACTTATTGGCATGCCATGCTCGCTGAAGAACGTGGACCGTTGTTGATTGACGAGTTACTCAATAAAGATTACCAGTTTGCGATTCATGCCAGCGCTCGGTTGACCAACCCAGAATTTGATCGTACGGTTTTTTCAGCGATTCGTGATCAAATTCAAGTGAAGACACCTGGTCGTGATGTGGTGGAGCGCGATCAACATATTACCAAAGAGTTTTTGACTTTTTTACGCCAGCGGGATGTGGAGCAGCCTTTTTTCGGTTTTCTTTTTTACGATGGTCCCCATGGTTATCAATATCCCGAGCAGGCTGATGCGCCATTCCAACCGGTGGTGGATAAAGTGAATCATTTATCTTTTGGTGATGATTATGATCCTGCGCCATTGAAAAATCGTTTTTTAAATGCGGTGCACTATGTGGATAGTTTGATTGGCCAAATCCTCGATCATGTAAAACAGCAAGGCTTGCTTGATAATACCATTGTGTTGATAACCGGGGACCATGGTGAGGAATTTAATGAAACCGGGCAAAATTACTGGGGGCATAATAGTAACTTTACCCGATACCAATCTCAAACCCCATTATTGGTGTCTTGGCCGGGACAAGTGCCTGAAAATTGGTCGCACTTAACCAGTCACCTGGATGTTGCGCCGACCTTGCTGAAGAATGCGTTAGGATGTACTGCTCCGCTTGATTCGTACAGTAATGGTTTGGAATTAACAAACACTCAGCAACGTGACTTTTTGTTGCTGAGTGGCTGGGACAGATTTGGTATTTTAACGCCAGGGCGTATTGATTTGGTTTACAATATCGGTCATATCGAAAGTTATGATGAAAATAATCGACCGATTTCTACGCCGATGGATAATCAAATTATGCTCAAAGCCATGCAGCGGATGAGTCAATTTTATGAAAAATAATACGCAACCGGCATTGCTCGTTGCGTATTAAAGCCAACATTTCATGCGCCTAGATGTGAAATGTCGGCTTTAATGATTAATTTTTATTTTGCCATAAACCAAAGACTGCACCTGTGGGATCTTGTATGATGCTAAACCAACCATGTTCAGGTACGGCTGTTTTTTCCCGCAAAATGGTGGCGCCCAGCGATAGCGCTTTGTCAGTTGATTGTTTAACGTCGTCGACATTCATATAGGGTATCCACATGGAGGGGGCTTGCGGGACAGGGTGTTGCATCATGCCTCCGGCGACACCTTCACCGGTCTGTATCATGGTGTAATGTTGATCGCTATCTTGCATGGGCATGTTTTCAAATTTCCAATCAAGTAACGCACCATAAAACTCAGTTGCTTGTTCGACATTTTGACTTTGTAATTCAACGTGTGTAAATGGATTTGCCATCCAGGTTTCTCCTTGTTTTGATATCAATTATTTAGCGATGGTTATATTATCAGTGTATTGAGTTTTGCATTATACAATAGGCTTCCTGACAGCATTGTGTCAGGAGTATTTTGGATACGTGCAATGTGTGTTAAATTTAAAGTGGCTGATGGATTTTAAACCACTGCTAAGGACGCTAGACGTGTATTATTTTTGTGAACGATTTTTCATCCAGAATTTGTTGCTACTCTTGTTATTGAGCCTTTGCAGTAGTGTGGCTAGCAGCAGTGAAGTAACCCGTGATGATGATATTTTCCCATCCCTTCTGAGGTATGCGAAGTTAGCCAATGCGGCTTATCAAGATGTCACACAGGTAAAGCGAGTATGTAAGGAACAGCAGTTAATGCTTGCCCATGACACTGATTCGGTACTGGAGAAAGTACGTTATTTCATTGCGATAGATCATGCGACTCAAACTCAAGTGGTGGCCATTCGTGGCACCGCCAATATAGAGAACGCCATCGTAGATATTCAGTATCAATTGCAAGCCGATCCGCATACGGGCATTTATCTACACACGGGATTTCTGCAGGCAACTGCAAATTTATATGAGGAAATTGAACCCTTGTTGCAAAAGAATTATTCTATTGCAACCACGGGCCATAGTTTAGGAGGTGCTATGGCATTGATTTTAGCCATGAATTTAGACAAAAATGGTTATCGTGTGAAGAAGGTGGTGACTTTTGGGCAGCCTAAAGTTACCAATCGTGCTGGGGCGGCTAAGTTCGATCATTTGCCGGTGATACGGGTTGTGACGGAATTAGATCTTGTGCCCATCGTACCCCCTTTTGATCTTTCGGATATCATGAGTTTCAAGTTAGATATATTTTGGCACTTGGGACAAGAGTATGTTTTATTACCTAAAACATTTTACTCCACGTTAACAGGCTTGGACAGTTTGCTCCGTGGCCTTGGGTTTTTAAACAAGCAACCCGGCGAAGAAAATTTAAATGCGCACAGAATGGACAGCTACCTGGATCTCCTTCAGAGAAAAGCAGCCGGCTCAATTTCGATTCCTTTTAATCAGCGGCAAAAATATATCTCTTCAAAAAGTCTGGTCAATGGATAAAAAACGGTCACTTCATGCTCACGATTTGCTTTTAGCTGACACTCAACAACCCATCCTTTGGCTTCAGTGGTCCTTGAGTTCTCTTTCGATATTTTCAAGCACTAGGTGCTGAGGTGCTCTGTTATTAACCAATTTTCCAGTATTTGGGTAAAATTATCTCTTTTGGCTTGTCCCATTGCAGCGAAATCCTTTACCATTTATTGCTCACTTATTTTATTTGAAGGAAATGTCAATGCAAGTTGCTGACAACAAAGTTGTCTTTATTCAATATACGCTTCGTAACGAATCTGGGGAGATGCTTGATAGCTCAGAAAATGATCCGTTGGCTTATATTCAGGGCTTTGGCAACATTATTCCCGGCTTAGAGAATGCTCTGTTGGGGAAAGTTGCTGGTGACAAGCTCGAAGTCAATGTTGCACCAGAAGATGGTTATGGTGAGCGTAATACGGCACTCGTGCAAGTGGTTCCTCGCAGTGCCTTTGAGGGCATTGACAATATTGAACCTGGCATGCGGTTTCAAGCACAAGCCGATGAGGATGTGCATACCGTTATGATTACTCAAGTTGAAGAAGATCAGGTTCATATTGATGCCAATCATCCTTTAGCTGGCGTCACGTTGAGTTTTGAAGTAGAAATTACTGAGGTGCGTGAAGCCACAGCGGAAGAGCTTGAACATGGCCATGTGCATGGACCTGGTGGACACCAACATTAGTATCCATCAATACCAGCTTGTTGGCGCACTAGCCCTGTGAGCATATATCCGTAGTGAAGCATCTATTATTGTTCGCGAACAATAACTCGAACAGGCTTAACCCAGTAACAATGATTTACTACGGATATACTCGTAGCGTCTGATATTTAGGCTTTATTGCTGGCCTATTTTCGCCTTGGTGGTGTCGCCTAATGCGCCTACTTTTGGTGCCAGGACAAAAATAGGCATCGCACTCAATACTTAAATATCAGACGCTACGAGTATATTAAACCGATTGTCATTCAATAACACAATGGATGAGTTTGTTATGTGATGATGGGTTGGAAACACCACTCCTTATATTTTGTCATAAAGTATTTCTTACCTCTATTGGGATATTAGCGATGGTTAGTCGTGTGATATGGCCTATCATGGGGTCTAATTGCGCAATAAACTTAAATAAACGCTTTCGTCTTGGCGAGTAACCTGCTAAATTATGGCAGAGCAGTGGTAGGACGCCACGATCCAAAAAATAAAATAATAATCGAAATGATATTAGGCGAGGGGGAATATCATTAGTCAATTGTTTGCGTTGCAATAAAACATAATTTAAAAAACATTCCGCAAAGCACGTTTATTTCAATTTTCATCTGTTTTTTCTGTTTTTTCTCCCTGCATTTTAATCACTGGTTGTGTGACTGCTCGTATCATTTCAATGCGCTTTATGCCCCGCTAGATTATTGATCGTAATGCAGAGGGTATATGCATATGGACCTAAATTATATGGCGTTTATAAAATAGCACAGTCTGTTGAATGTTTTTCGAGGGTGGGGCGTGCATGATATTAGCGAATCAATGGGGTTTATTATGTTATTTGCTAGTGTTACTGAGTAGTTATCAGGTAGCGTCGTATGCGTCCCCGAATTTGTTTGATTCATCTGGGGTTGCTGGGCAGTCTCTTACCGAAAGTGATTCAATGACGACGTTATTACGTCCCCGCAACAATGATTTTCCAGATCATACACTGATTACTGATGGATGTGCTGAGTGTCATGGTGTGACGGCGGAAGGCAAACCGCTGATGCATATTGCGAGCAGTGATTTATGTGAAAGTTGTCATGTAGCGATGATTTGGCTTCCGGTTAAAACGATTGATCATCGACAATTGAGTGATATTTGTTTTGATTGCCATAATGGGACACTGGCCAGAGGTCAACCCGAAACACATATCCATGTGAAAATGGTATGTAGCGCATGCCATTCAAGCTTGGGTTGGCGGCCTTTGCGAGAAGTGGATCATAGTCAAATAACTAACAATTGCATTCATTGCCATAACAATGTGTTGGTCATTGGTATGTCAGAGCAGCATATTCTAACAACGGAGGTTTGTGAAGACTGCCATATCACGCAGTCCTTTTTAGCTGGTATTACCTTGAACCATGCGCAACTGGTGGACCCGTGCCGTTATTGTCACAACGGGATGCGTGGGCCGGGAGTGTCGATATCTCATATGATAACCAAGGCACAATGTAATGCCTGTCATTCGACAGACTTTTGGCGTCCTCTAGTACAAGTAGATCACCGCGAGATACCTGGCGAATGCGACCGATGCCATGATGGGAGCTTGGCGACGGGGCCTTCCACTACCCACATACCCAGTACCGCGACATGCGAGGCCTGCCATCTGATCAGTGAATGGGAGACCGTCATTCAAATGGATCACAATGAAGTGCGGGCGTTATGTGGTGATTGTCATGATGGTATTGCCGCACAGGGTAAAACCGATCTTCATATTAGCTCTTCAGATAGTTGTCAAAGCTGCCATCAGTCACTGGCTTGGGTACCTTTGCTGACGATTGATCACAATGAAGTGTTTGGCGGTTGTATCGCTTGCCACAATAAAATCATTGAGGTAGGCAAACCAATAACTCATATCCCCGCCTCTGATCAATGTGTTTTCTGTCATTCAAGCACGGCTTGGTTACCTGCCAGTTTCGTGGACCATACGGTGATTGAGCAAGACTGCCTGACATGCCATGATGGTGCTGTGGCGACCGGCAAAACGCCAACCCATATCGATAGTTCCGATCGATGCGATGCTTGCCATGCGATCAATGGCTGGATGCCCGTGATCGTGGTGGATCATAATGAGATTATGGGTGATTGTGTTGCCTGCCATGATAATAATGTGGCGATTGGTAAGGCGGAAAATCATCCCAATTCTACGGATCATTGTGCGGCTTGCCATAATAGCGCTGCCTGGTTGCCAGTGAGCGCGATTGATCATAACGAAATTTTGGGTAACTGTATGGGTTGCCACGATGGTAGTTTCGCGGTGGGCAAGCCGGCCGATCATATTGTGACCGCAGAGGATTGTCTGCTTTGCCATTCCACGATCGCTTGGTTACCTGTCATCGGTATTGATCATACCGATATTTTTAATGATTGCATTAGTTGCCACGATGGTAATACGGCCACCGGTAAACCGGTCACGCATATTCAAAGCTCAGAGATATGTGAAGCGTGCCATCGTACCGAACAGTGGCATGATCTTTTACAACTTGATCATACTCAAGTGACCGGTGCGTGTGCAGATTGCCATGATGGTGTGATTGCCGTGGGAAAACCCCCCCAGCATTTTAATAGCAGTAATGTATGTGAGGCTTGTCATGGTGATAAGGGATGGTTACCTGTCATTACGGTTGATCATGAGCAGTTGTTCGGGGATTGTGTCTATTGTCATGATGGCTCATTTGCGGTGGGTAAATCGGTAGACCATATTGGCAGTACCGATCTCTGTGAGTCGTGTCACAGCATTGTCGCATGGGCACAAATTACTACCGTGGACCATACTCAAGTTTTAGGTTTTTGCGTGACTTGTCACAGTCAATCGGCAACCCATCCGGTGACCACAGATCAATGTGCGGCTTGTCATCAGCCGATAGCTTGGTTGCCTCCGATGACGGTGGATCATAATGAAGTGTTAGGCGGTTGTATCGCTTGCCACAATAACATCATTGCGGTAGGCAAACCAATAACTCATATCCCCGCCTCTGATCAATGCGTTTTCTGTCATTCAAGCACGGCTTGGTTACCTGCCAGTTTGGTGGACCATACGGTGATTGAGCAAGACTGCCTGACATGCCATGATGGTGTTGTGGCGACCGGCAAAACGCCAACCCATATCGATAGTTCCGATCGATGCGATGCTTGCCATGCGATCAATGGCTGGATGCCCGTGATCGTGGTGGATCATAATGAGATTATGGGTGATTGTGTTGCCTGCCATGATAATAATGTGGCGATTGGTAAGGCGGAAAATCATCCCAATTCTACGGATCATTGTGCGGCTTGCCATAATAGCGCTGCCTGGTTGCCAGTGAGCGCGATTGATCATAACGAAATTTTGGGTAACTGTATGGGTTGCCACGATGGTAGTTTCGCGGTGGGCAAGCCGGCCGATCATATTGTGACCGCAGAGGATTGTCTGCTTTGCCATTCCACGATCGCTTGGTTACCTGTCATCGGTATTGATCATACCGATATTTTTAATGATTGCATTAGTTGCCACGATGGTAATACGGCCACCGGTAAACCGGTCACGCATATTCAAAGCTCAGAGATATGTGAAGCGTGCCATCGTACCGAACAGTGGCATGATCTTTTACAACTTGATCATACTCAAGTGACCGGTGCGTGTGCAGATTGCCATGATGGTGTGATTGCCGTGGGAAAACCCCCCCAGCATTTTAATAGCAGTAATGTATGTGAGGCTTGTCATGGTGATAAGGGATGGTTACCTGTCATTACGGTTGATCACGAGCAGTTGTTCGGGGATTGTGTCTATTGTCATGATGGCTCATTTGCGGTGGGAAAATCGGCAGGCCACATTGGCAGTACCGATCTCTGTGAGTCGTGTCACAGCATTGTCGCATGGGCACAAATTACTACCGTGGATCATACTCAAGTTTTAGGTTTTTGCGTGACTTGTCATAGTCAATCGGCAACCCATCCGCTAACCACGGATCAATGTGCGGCTTGTCATCAGCCGATAGCTTGGTTGCCTCCGATGACGGTGGATCATAATGAAGTGTTAGGCAGTTGTGAAATATGTCATCCTGCACCACTGGATCATGAATTAGCCGGCATTACCAGCAGTTGTGCCGCATGCCATTCCACCACCAGTTTTCTCAATCCGACCAAACCGTTGCCTTTTCAGTGATGAAAAAATTGCCAATAATTCGCGTAAAATACGGCAGCTGGCCTATTTGTTAAGCGTGTATACTTAATAGAAGCCACTCTGGGAATGAGACTTCTGTTATGTATTTGTACGCGTGTGCACTATTGCTCGGTGTTTTGTTGTTTCAACAGCTCACAAGTTTGTTTGAAGCGCATTGGGTTTGGTTATTTTTAGTCTGCATTCCTGGTTTTTTCCTCACTAAAATTTTTCGTTTACTGGCCACTGTTAGCTTGGGGTTCTTTTGGGCATTTTTCTGGGCACATTCAATTTTAAGCACGGCGTTGCCGGCGGATTTTGAAGGTCGGGATGTGTGGCTCACGGGTACCCTCATTTCATTAACAACACCGCTGGAGCATGGTATTCGTTTTGAAATGAAGGTGGATTCCATCGCATTTGAACAGCAGCAGCTCAATACAACGTTGCGTGTTCGGCTGAGCAGTTATCGTAATGACACACTGAATACATTATTGCGCCCAGGAGAGCGTTGGCGTGTGATGGCGCGTTTGAAACGGCCTCATGGTTTGCAGAATCCAGGGGGATTCGATTATGAGCGTTGGTTATTTCAGCAGCATATCCGGGCAACCGGTTACATTAAAGCGCATGTCGATAATCAGCGCTTGGAAACAGCGCCATTTTGGTCCTTGAGTCATCTCCGAGATACATTACGGACTCAGTTGCAAAGCGCGTTACCCACCTCTGAGTTTGTTGGAATTATTACCGCGTTAGCAGTGGGTGACCGTTCATTAATTAGTCGTGAGCAATGGCGTGTATTAACCGATACCGGCATTAATCATCTGGTGGCTATCTCGGGTTTGCATATTGGTCTGGTGGCGGGCATGGTATTTTTTTGCGTTCGGTTTGTCTGGAGTCGTTTGGGGAATTTGGCATTGCGGCTTCCCGCGCCCAAAGCGGCTGCCTTGGTAAGCATTGGGGTGGCAGCGTTATATGCGGCGCTAGCGGGCTTTTCGATACCCACCCAACGGGCGTTTGTGATGGTATTGGTATTTTTTAGCAGCCTGCTGTTGAATAAAAAATTTACCGGGCAGCAATTATTGTCGCTGGCATTGATTGCCGTTTTATTGATTGATCCGCACTCGGTGATGTCTATGGGGTTTTGGTTATCCTTTGTTGCAGTAGCCATTATTTTTTATGGGGTGAGTGGCCGTTTGCGATTAACTAATGGTTGGCAGTGGGTGCGTGTACAATGGATGATCGCACTGGGTTTGATGCCTTTTATATTGGTTTTTTATACTCAAGTGTCGATGTTATCGCCGATTGCTAACATGATGGCGGTGCCATGGGTGAGTTTTATTGTAGTACCATTAACCCTAGTGGGCCTATTTTTATTGCAATTTTTGCCGAGTCTTGCTTCCTTTATTTTAACTATCGCCAGTGATAGTTTATGGTTGTTATGGTTTCCGATGAGTTATATCGCAGATTTTGATAGGGCGCTTTGGCAGCAACACCGTCCTGTGGGGTGGTCGCTGGTATTAGGGATGGTTGGTGTACTGTGGTTGTTGGCGCCCAAAGGAGTGCCGAATCGTTGGTTAGGGGTTTGCTGGTTGTTGCCGATGTTTCTGGTGAAACCTAAAGCATTGGATGACGAGGCATTGACGTTTACACTACTGGATGTTGGGCAAGGTTTATCGGCGGTGGTGCAGACCAAAAATCATGTGTTGGTATTTGATACTGGGCAGCGTTATAGCTCAAGGTTTGATATTGGTGAATCCGTCATCGTTCCGTATTTGAGACAAACCGGCTGGTCGAGTATTGATACGTTAATTATTAGTCATGGTGATGCCGATCATATTGGCGGTTTAGAAGGCGTCACAACAAATATTCCAGTGCAACAAATATTAACCAGTGTGCCGGAAAAAGTGGCGAATGACCAAGTCATGTTATGCCAAAAAGGGCAGGCTTGGATTTGGGATAGCGTGCATTTTGAAATATTACATCCACAGATGGTGAGTAAAAGGAAAAATAATAACGACTCTTGCGTATTAAAAGTCACGGCGGCTGGCATCAGTTTTTTGTTGACCGGGGATATTGAAAAATCCGCCGAAAAGCAATTGTTACAGCACAGCGCGTTTGATATGCAAGCGGCGGTATTAGTGGCACCACACCATGGCAGTAATACCTCGTCGACGACGGATTTTATTCGAGTGGTATCTCCCGAGTTTGGCTTGTTTCCCGTGGGGTATCGCAACCGGTTTGGATTCCCTAAGGCTAGGGTGGTTACTCGTTATCAACAACAGCAGGTGATGTTGTACGATACCGCTTCACACGGTGCAATTACATTTTCAGTAGATACTCAGGGATTACAAGGGCCGTATTTGCATCGGCAAATGACTCAGGGTTATTGGCAGAGTGAAAAATGATCGTTCTGTCGCAACGGGTTTATGCTTGGGCTTGTATCGGTGCGCTTGACTGTGCTAAAAGCATCTTCATTATAACAAGTGTTATTGGCTTCACCCGTTGTGTCGCGTGAGCATTTTATTGAGGAAATTCAGCATCGCGCTCATAAACGGAAAGTCTTTTGCAGGGGTAGCGGTTCACCGGGCATTAAAAAGCAGCAATGAAGCTCAAAATTATCGCCAGCTCACTGGGGCGTGTGCTTTATTGTGAGAGCCATCGGATGAAAATTGGTCAAATGAGAATGTTTTTGTTGTCAGATACTTTCATGTAATTAAATCGCAGCGGCTCAAGGTGCTCTACAATTTTTAAAGAATAGCTGTGCAGTTAACGATATCAACAAATCTTAATTAAGGTGAAGGAAGATCTTGGATGTTTGAGTTAGTAAAGTCTGGCGGTTGGTTAATGATTCCAATTATTGCTTGTTCTGTCACCGCACTTGCCATTATCGCAGAACGCTTTTGGTCATTGCAGCGGAGCAAGGTGGCGCCCAAGCATATGGTGGCGCAAATTTATCAGATGCGGCAACGGGGTCAACTGGATAGCAATGCGGTAAATTCGCTCAAGGAGAGCTCACCCTTGGGTCGTGTTTTAGCCGCTGGCTTAGCCACGCTTAAATATGACCGGGAAGTGATGAAAGAAAGCATTGAAGAGACCGGGCGGCATGTGGTTCATGAGTTAGAGCGGTATCTCAATACACTAGGTACCATTGCGGCTATTACACCGTTATTGGGATTATTGGGTACCGTGGTTGGTATGATTAAGGTGTTCACCGTGATTACGGTGCAAGGGGTTGGCAATCCAGGGGTGTTGGCGGGTGGTATTTCTGAAGCCTTGATCACCACGGCGGCTGGTTTAACTGTGGCCATACCGACAGTGATGCTTCATCGGCATTTTCGCCGCCGGGTCGATGAATTGGTGGTCACCATGGAGCAAGAAGCGATCAAACTGGTGGAAGTCATGCACGGCCAACGTGATGCTGCACCCATGGAGCCTGCACGATGAATTTCCGGCCCCGCAAACAAGATGAGCCAGATGTTAATCTTACCCCGCTCATTGATGTTGTCTTTCTATTGTTGATTTTTTTTATGGTATCAACCACCTTTAAACATGAATTTGAAGTGGGTATTGAATTGCCGCAATCCTCATCAGAAAAAGCCTTAGAAAATACGCCGGTTGATATTACCATTGATGCTAAGGGGAGGTATTATATTGATGGTCACGAACTGATCAGCAGCAAGATTGAGACTTTGAAACAAGCGTTACGAAAAGTGGCCGGAGACAATCGTAAAGTACCGATTGTCATCAGTGCAGATTCTAAAACGCCCCATCAAGCGGTCATTACCGCGATGGATGCTGCTCGACAGCTCGGTTTCTCGCGATTAACGTTTGCCACTCAACAGCCTTCCGAATAACGGGATAATCTCTTAACTTGAGCTGTCACGATAGCGCGAACATCGGGTTCGCGCTATAATCCCTTCCTTTATCAAACCGTATTACTAAGGAAGTGGGTTATCTATATTCTCTGTCATTATCTCATCAATCATCAAGTCAATGTCTGATCCCGTTAAGCCTTTAGATCTCAATAATGGTCGTGTTGTGTATGGCCGTTTATTAAGTTATGTCAAGCCCTATTTAGCGGCGTTTATTTTTGCGATTGTCGGTATGCTGATTGTGGCGGCCACCGAAGTGGGCTTTGCCGCATTGATGGAACCCATGTTAGATGGCACTTTTGTTGATAAAAATCCGAATACCATTACCCTGGTTCCGATACTCATTATTAGTGTATTTTTAATTCGTGGGGTCGGTAGTTTTGCGGTGACATTTTGTATGGCTTGGGTGGGGCGGCATGTCATTAAAGACCTGCGCAAAGAAATGTTTGAACATTTTTTATGTTTACCCACACGTTTCTATGACAATCATGCCTCAGGTCAGTTAATTTCAAAATTGATTTATGATGCTGAGCAAGTGGCGGATGCGTCAAGTCGGGCCATTACGGTATTGATCCAGGATTCGTTGACGATTATTGGTTTACTGGCTTGGATGTTTTACATCAACTGGCAGCTCGCGTTGTTATTTTTAGTGTTAGGCCCGTTGCTCAGCGTGCTGGTGGTGGGGGTAAACAAACGACTGCGCCGCATTAGCAAACGTTTGCAAAACTCGGTGGGTGATGTGACGCATATTACTCAGGAAACGATTGAAGCTCAGCGGGTGATTAAAGTTTTTGGTGGTCAAAACCACGAGCGAGATAAGTTCGTGGTTGCTAATGAGGATAATCGTCGACAGTTTATGAAAATTGTCATGACCAATGCGGCCAGCGTACCGATTGTTCAGTTGATGGCGGCTTGTTTATTGGCGGGTATTGTTTATCTCGCGAGTCGACCCGAGACCCAAGATCAAATCAGTGTCGGTGTTTTTATGTCGTTTATTACCGCCATGTTGTTATTGTTCCCGCCGTTAAAACGTTTAACCACAGTGAATGCCATTTTACAGCGAGGTATTGCTGCCTCACAAAGTATTTTTGCTTTTTTATTAGAAGCAAAAGAAAATGATACCGGGACTGAGATCATAACTGGTAGCCAAGGCCAGATTGCGTTTAAAAATGTGTGTTTTCGTTATAACAAGCAAGCTGGAGATGTGTTAAATCATATTAATTTTGCTGTATCGCCAGGCCAGGTGATTGCCTTTGTTGGCAAGTCGGGCAGTGGCAAATCCACGCTGGTTAGTTTGTTACCGCGATTTTACAATATTTCACGAGGTGAAATTTGTCTGGACGGTATTAACATTAATGCCATTGAATTAGCCAGCCTACGGCGGCAAATTGCCCTGGTCAGTCAGGAAATCACATTATTTAATGATACGGTGCGACATAATATTGCTTATGGTAGTTTGGAAACCGCCAGTGAAGATCGTATTATACAAGCGGCCAAATTTGCTCATGCGATGGAATTCATTGAACACTTACCCAATGGTTTGGATACCATGGTGGGTGAGCATGGCGTATTATTATCGGGGGGACAACGGCAACGCTTGGCCATTGCTCGGGCAATTTTAAAAGATGCGCCAGTATTAATCCTTGATGAAGCCACCTCGTCATTGGATACCGAGTCGGAACGTTATATTCAATCGGCCTTAGACAGTTTAATGAAATCCCGCACGACCTTTGTCATCGCCCATCGATTGTCAACCATCGAGCAGGCGGATACGATTGTAGTCATGCATCAAGGAAAAATTGTTGAAATGGGGAACCATCAAACCTTAATCAAGCAAGGCGGGCATTATGCAGCACTTCATAAAATGCAGTTTCGTGAATCAGAATGATACCGTTGCTTAACCATTGGAATAAGTTAGTCCGTTGTCGTGCCGCTTATGGCAGTCATCTATTTGACATTTTATTTCATGATGTCAAAGACCGGCTGACTGGCAAGTCTCACCGTGCCAATGCGCGCTGGGGGTTTGTGCGGCCACCCGCCGAGCAGGGGCGAGTAATATGGATACGTGCCGGTCAGTCACGTTTGTCAGTATTGATGGCGGTGAATGTATTGTGCGCCATTCGAGAGAAACGCTTGGATGTTCGCTTGGTGCTTACCTATGAGCAGGAATACCTTGATATCCTCGAAGAACCTTTACGGGACTTAAAAAAAACGGCTTATGGTTATGGCTGTTGTGATCGAGCTGGGGCGATCCGTCGTTTATTGGGGCGCTTAAACCCATGTGCGGTCATTGTGGTGGCGGATTTACCGGGTGTGAATTGGTTGCAATGTCTCGCTGATTATCAATACATTGAGCCGCAACAGAGTCGGTTGTTACCCGTACCGATGGTTGCGTTGCAAACGGATTTTCCTCCCGAGGGTATTGCTTGGCAAGTTTATTACCCTTGGAAGCAAAGTGAGTATGATGGCTTAGCGAGTCAGGTGACGAGCGTGTCAAAGCCGGTTGACATGGTCACCTTAGTCACACCCGCTCAAGTGGAGCCGACGTTGGCAAAAGTGGTGATGGGACATAACACCGGGAAGTTATGGTGGGCAGATGTGGATCATATCGATTCGGCACATGCCTTGCTAAATAAATGGCAGGACTCAAGGTTAATGGATGACAGTATTTTATGTTTATCGTTGGACGAGTCGGATGGCCAGGGACTGGCCGCACTTGCTAATTACACACTCTCTAGTCCTTCCGGGACGTCTAAAATCATTTTCATTAGTCAATGGCAGCGTGCGGCATTAACGCCGGGAAGCGTACTGATTCTGGATCAATGGCGATGGTTGCCTGCGGTGGCGGTCTCGGTGGCGGCGACGCATTTAATGAACTCCTGTCGCCTGAAATATTGGCAAGCCTTGGCCAGTGGCGCGGCTTTGACATTGGCGCCTCAGGCGAACTCCTTTGCTGAGCGAAATACCGCATTATCCTGTCCCTCAATCACTGATTTTGATCAACTATTGGCGTATTGGTGCCGCTTGCACGAAGCGCCTTTTACAGGGCGTACGGTGGCTGATGATAACCGAAAAATATTTTGGTCCATGCGGCGCCATGCATCCCAGCAAATGTCCGATTTTCTTGAGCGTGTTTTTTATTGGTGAAAACTTTGCTGCATGACATCGCTCAGTCCTGGTATGACACGGCACCGGTTCCTATGGGTTTGAGATGGCTTTCCAAGATTTTTTTGATGCTGATTAAGCTGCGGCGCTGGGCCTACCGGCGAGGTATTTTAAAAACCTATCAAGCACCTGTGCCAGTCATTGTTGTGGGTAATCTAACGGTAGGTGGTACAGGGAAAACGCCAGCTGTGATTTGGTTGGTGAATTACCTGCGGCAAGCCGGTTATCATCCGGGCGTGATTAGTCGAGGTTATGGCGGGCAGGCGAAAAATTGGCCTCAATGGGTTACTGCCCACAGTGATCCACGTTTGGTGGGCGATGAACCGGTGTTAGTGGCTAAGCGGTGCGCCTGTCCGGTGGTGGTGGGACCTCATCGGCCCGACGATGTGCGTTGTTTGCTCGCCAAGTCTCCGGTGGATGTTATCGTGTCAGATGATGGTTTACAACACTATGCGTTGGCGCGGAACATTGAAGTCGTTGTGCTGGATGGCGATCGTCGATTTGGTAATCAATATTGTCTGCCGGCGGGACCATTACGCGAGCCCATGTCGCGTTTGCTAACGGTGCAATTTTTGTTGAATAACGGGGGCGTACCACAACAACAAGAAATCGCTATGAGGTTAAATATGCAGCAGGCGATTAATCTACGAGATCCAGCAAAGCGTCGGGACATGGCCAGTTTTGCCGGGGAAAGGGTGCATGCGGTGGCGGGTATCGGCCATCCACAGCGTTTTTTTAATCAGCTTAAATCATATAAAATCAATATAATAGAGCATGAGTTTACGGATCATTTTGATTTTACGGCGGCTCATTTCGCATCGTTGGAAAATGCGCCTGTATTAATGACCGAGAAAGATGCGGTAAAATGCTTCAATTTTGCTAAATCTCATATGTGGTTTGTACCGGTGAATGCGGAAATCGCAGCATCGGTCGCTGATCAAATTATTGAGCAACTGACAAGTTTACCTGGAGACATCAATGGACAACAAATTACTTGATATCTTGGTTTGCCCTATCTGTAAAAGCCCGCTACATTATAATAAAGAGGCACAAGAATTGATTTGCCGAGCGGATCGTTTGGCTTATCCTATTCGTGATGATATTCCCGTCATGCTGGAAGCTGAGGCACGCGAGTTAGCGGCGGATGAGGAAGTGTAATGGGATTTAGTATTGTTATTCCGGCGCGTTATGGATCGTCACGTTTGCCTGCCAAACCCTTGCACGATATTCATGGCAGGTCACTTATTCAGCGGGTTTGCGATTGTGCTGCAAAAAGTGATGCCCAGCATATTATCGTTGCGACAGATGATGAGCGCATCAAGACAGCGATTAGCGATGTCGAGGTTTGCCTGACTCGCCAAGATCACCGTACCGGCACGGATCGCCTCGCTGAAGTGGTTGACCAATGTGGTTTTGATGATGATCATATTATTGTCAATTTGCAGGGGGATGAGCCACTGATGCCACCGATCGTCATTGACCAAGTTGCCAATAATTTATCGGATCGACCGGCCATTGCGGCTTCCACGGTGTGTGTACGAATTGATGAAGTTGCTGATGTCTTTGATCCAAATGTGGTAAAAGTGGTGGTTGATCAAAAGGGTTATGCATTGTATTTTAGTCGTGCGCCGATTGCCTGGGATCGTGAGAATTTCCCATTGCAAAACGATCAACCCTTGCCCATCGACGCTGCGCATTTTCGGCATATTGGTTTGTATGCTTATCGTGCAGGTTTTTTACGAAAATTTGTCCATTGGCCGGCATGTCCACCTGAGCGTACTGAGCTATTGGAGCAATTGAGAATTTTATGGTATGGCGAAAAAATTCACGTTGAAGAAGCGTTAGAATCGCCGGGACCAGGGGTAGATACGGAAGTTGATCTAGATCGGGTACGCCGTATATTTGCCGCTCGAGTTGACCCTTAAGGCAGCTTATTAAGATAGACCGGGTGGTAAATGGCAGTGATGTGGTGGCATGGCAAGCATGCCTATGGTAGTTCAGAGTAGGAAAGCATGAATGTCTGATGGACGCGTAAAACTTAGGATAAGAGTCAAAAGAAAATATTTCACCCCAAACGTTGACGTCCCCCCCATTCAATCGAGTCAACCTAGGTATTATGCTATGGTTGCGATTGCCATTATTTTTGTTGCCATCATTTTTTGGTTTGTCAGCAATAATAAGCTTGATCAGCAGATTTCAGCGACATCACGAACACAGTTCGTTGCTTTGCCTGAGCTGGATATACCCATAGATAACAATTTATTATCAACAGTCAATGAACCGAAAGTGAATTTAAAGCTGCGTGGTTTGGTTGAGCAAGATGATAAGCCGATTGCCGGGACAGTATCAGAGGTGGAGCATCTATCAGCCATTGGGCAAGTTTCTCCGATTGAAGAAGCAGCGCCAGCGATCGGTGCTATGCCGCCTGTTTCGTTAGACAACGCTCAGTTGCCTGATACTGATCCGGAGCTATCGCGAGAAAAAAGCGATGTGGCCTCATTCGTCACGAAAAAAGCGGAGCAGCTGTCAACCCGGACAGGTTATATTGCGCGTGCCCTGTTAACCAATGACGTTAAACAACGCGAACCCGTGGACCAAATTGATTCCTTAGTGTCTGCCCGTGAAGACGGTGTTAAACTTGTGTATTTCTATACTGAATTTAGAGAGATGAAAGGCCAAACGCTTTATCACCATTGGAGGCACGCCGGCAAAGTATACGCCATTGTGCCTTTTGAAATTAATGGCAATCGCTGGCGGGTGTATTCCAGCAAGCGACTTAACTCGACAATGCTAGGTGACTGGCAAGTGGCGGTGCTTGATGAGTTTGGTAATACGCTGCATCAAGAGAGTTTTAATTATGTGTTGCAGTAGGTGTGTTCATCCTAACTAAAATGTTTCAACAATGACATGCTTTGTGTCAAAAGCATGGTCGCAGTAAATTCTAAATATTTTGCCAAGTTTATTAATTATTGCGTGGGATCTAATAACCGCCCCATAAATAAGTTGACGTTTTGAGTCACATTACGAAGAACAAAAATAAAAGGCCGATTAATCTTTAAATGAGGCACAAGTTCCACAAGCGTGACTCCAGTGAAGCTGGCTGCCGCTGCGGATACCCCGCCGGGGTGAACGTCAATCATTGAATTTTGTTTGTAGGTTGAAACATGAGCCTCGGCCATGGAATCAGCAAACAAATCAGAAAAGTTAGCCTCTGCTTGATTGAACATAGAAGAAACTCCGGATTTTTTTAAATAGCTAATGAAGTTAATGGATTGCTCAATGCTAAAAATAGGCATTTGAATTTTAACCATATGGGGACCAAGATTAATAATATTAGGGTCAAGGATAATCGGATTAATAAATTCATTATTTAATTCATTTTCTACGTTATCAAATTGCCCCTCATCAGGCAAAATCACTAACATAGCATAGTTAGGATTATTAAAACGGAGTTGAATTGCTTGATAATTAGGACCTTGATATAGATAAGCCATTTGGTCTGCTGCCATTGCGGCGTGGGGGACTGTTTCACCAGATTTTAGAGTAAATATAAATTAATTTAATGGCGGTGAGGTTAAGGGTTGATCGCCATTTCATCACAACTCATTCGCAAGCTACCATCCAACTCTACCGATAATACGATGGTTCGAAATTGGGCGGCACGGGCCGTTTCACAAAGTTGGCTAAAGCCTGGTTCGGTGGTAAATCGTGGCTGATACTCGGCGTTGAGTACGGGTTTGCCAGCTTCGATGAAGGGGTTGAGTAATTCACATTCGTTGAATTGATGGCATTGTTCATTGACGGAAAAATCAAAATAATCGATGAGTTGAGGGATTTGTGTCAAGCCATTTTTTAGCGCTACGGATAACTCGCGTTTATGTGCTTCATTGGCAATTCTGCGGTTAAATGCCAATTGATCGTCGGCGGTAATGCCGAGCGATGGACTCGATAGGTAGACATCGACATTATCCGGCTCTACCCCATCACAGTTTTTCTGTTTGGCTAAGTCTAAGCGGTCTTTTAATATAGTTAACACATTTTCTGAACGAATGTCGAGCCAGCGCTCTTCAGGGTATCCCTCCAGTGGTGGTCCGAGATCGCTTTCTTGAAAACGGTCGGCGTCAGGGCGCCAGGGTTCGAAGCTGCCAGCAGAAAAATAACAAATCACTTTGTGTTGCTGGGTATGGAGTTCGGCGATCATCTCCGGGGGCGTATCGAATAAATCGATATTATAAATATCGACGGGGTAAGTAATATTAAGCTCGCCCTGTAATTGCCATTGCCAAGTGGTATCGACTGTTGGCCGATACCAATTTCCTTCGGTAATCGGTGGCTCGGGTTCCGGGGGTGGGGTGGGGCTTATGTTGCTTTTGCTCACCTGAATGGTACTGTTGCTATTGTCGTCTGTGGACTGTGTTTGCCATACGACATAAAGATCATTGGCGGGTGAGAGCATGAGATTTTTAAATCCACCACTTAACGCTACGACTTCGGGGTGCTTTAACCAACCGTTTTGCGGAGTGTATTTGTTTGCTAAAATGCTTGAGTGCTGGTTATTGTGATGCGGCCATACGGCTGCAGCGCTGCCATCTTCGGCCATCACCAGTTGCGGGGTGGCGTAATAACCGGGGTGATGAATGTCGCCGAGTAAAACAGGTTGGCTCCAATAGCGTCCATTCTCATCGGCGGTGGCTTGATAACGGGTACTCGCAATCTGATGGCTGAATTCATGTGCCGCCTTGAGCGTTTCTTCTACCCACAAAACCATCACTTCGCCCATGTCATTGTTGGCGAGATGGGGTTGACCCATCACCACATCAATTTTACCAAGATTTTGGTCAATGTTTTCCCAAAGACTCCAGCCGGTTTGTGGATCGAAGCGGCTGGCATATAAATGACGTTCTGCTTTATTCAGCACAATGACTAATAATGTATCGTCAATGGTGGGGCTCAGCAATGCAAAGCGGTCATCCATCTGGTCCATGGTAATCATGGTGCTGGGGCTTTCCCAGCCGCTGGCTAATAAGCGTGACATTTGCAAGCTTGGGGTGATGATGTTGTCTTGCATGACTAACCAGGCAATGGCGATGCGGCCTTGGGAATCCATCACCAGCTGGCTGAACGGACGACCATTAAATACTTTTAGTGCGGTTGGCGGTGTGATAGTCAGTCGCTCATTGGCCGCCTTGGTAATATAACTGGCGTGTAAAGACTGTGTATCATCAATGGTTTGCCATACTATGGCGGTTTGCCCTTGGTTATTGTTGCGCAACCAAAATTGAGCGGCTCCTATGGCGATTTGTTGAGGGGTTGACCAGAGTGAGTTATTTGATGTTTGATGGTTGATGTATAATACTTTATTTTTTAACCAGGCTTTGACGCTGATGTTTTCACTTGAGTCGCTGATTAATTGGAGTGCCGTGCTATTTAAGTTGTTAGGGTTATTGGAGGGCAATTCATTTTGCCAGCCTGAGTCTGTGGTATTGGTAAAGAGAAAGTTGTTTATGTCATGAAAAGACAATACAGTGTTATCAAATGCCAAGCCCATACGTAACGATAGATAAAGGGTTTGATTCGGCCCACTGATAAAACTGGGTACCGTTAGATAACTTGTTTTGTTATCAAAGTCACCAATTTCCCAAATGGTTTCTGGTGCAGACCAGTTGTCTGAGGTGGTGACTGGGGAGCGTGAGATTCGGGTGTTTTCAGCGAAGGTAAGTGTCGTTGGGTGGATCTGTTGTGGATCTGTTGTGGTGGGGGATGCTTGGTGATCACTCACCAGCGTTTGATAGCTGGTATTTTGATTGTCGCGAATCATTGCTTGCCAGATCAAGGTTAATTTATTATTTTGGTCGATAGCCAGTGCATAGCTGCTCAATGTCTCTGCTGTTAACTCGGTGTTCACGGCCATGGATGGCTCGTCCCAACCGGTTGCGGGGTTAAATTGATTGACAAAAATTTCGCGGGTTGGCTGGGTCACATCAAGCCAGGCAACGATCAGCTCGCCCTGTGGGTTGATTGCCACTTGTGGTGCCATGGAGGGGCGGCTATCTATGTTGGTAGGTGGGTTGCTGATGGGGGCGACCGGTGTGGTACTGATTAATTGTGGCATATGCCAGCCCTGCTCTGGTGTGTAACGTCTGGCATAGATTTCTTGTTTAGTTTGAGGCACGTTGACAAGCTGTGACCATACTACGGCAATTTCACCACGATGATTGCTACTGATATCGATCCCGGCAGCTTCACCAACACCTTCATGATCAATGCGTTCTGGTAGGTTCCAGGTGCCATTTTGAAAGTGCATTGCGTGAATGCTGCTGGTGCTTGCTGGTGCGCTGAGTCTGCGAGCAATAACTAGCACCGCATCATTGGAGTCTGGCATCGCAATATAGTGACTTTCTTGCACGGCGGTGCTGAGTTCCAGTTTACCTGCTAGGATTGGATTGGGTGTTTGCCAGCCTGAGGTCAAGGAGAATTCACTGTGCCATAATTGATTGTCTTGGGTAGTGATGGAGGTATCAGGTGAGGCTTGGGATTCCCACCAAAAAATTTGACTGTTACCCTGGTCATCGGTCATGCCGGTGAATCCGCTTATGGAAAAATAGCTTGGGGTATCTGTTTGCCCTCGAACGAGATTATGCATTACTGATAAGCCCTGGCTGGCTGTATAACGCTTACTATGTAACTCGAGGGTGCCATTTTCGTTGTGAGTCAGCCATAACAGGGTGGCATCTCCGACGTCATCGAACAGAATATGAGGCTGAGAGAGTGAATTGCCCATGTTTATGCTGGGTCCCCAGCCGTTGATTGGATCATAACGACTGATATAACTTTGGTCGTGATCGGTGACTTCGGAGGCGAGTGTTTGCCAAGTGGCATAGGCGATGCCAGTGACGGAATGCGTGTGTACTTTAATCGCGGTGATGTTGCTGTCGTTTGATAGGGCAATTTCGGGTGTGTTGTCAATCCAGGTGGCTTCTCCCGCTTTGCGCCATTTGACTTGAGGGGGGATGGTTAATTCCATGGCAGAGGTATTTGGTGCTTGCCAAGTAATAAATGCATCGCCGGCACCCGTGATGGATAACTGGGGGTGTAATATGGGGGCGGTGGGTGAGTTGATTATCTTGTTATCGATTTCAATGGGTGAACTCCAGTTATTATTGGTTTGCTCAATGTTTTGTGTGACCCCGCTGGTTTGCTGGTTGGTATTGCTGGAGGGTGCACGATTCTGAGAGCAGCCAATCAAGCAAGCACTGAGTAACAATAAGGCACCATAAAGTCGTCGCCGATGGGTGATTCGGCGTGGCTTTATATGAGTTAGGTTATTTAGCAAGATAAAAAAAATTTGTGTGGTTTTCAAGGTCGATGATGTTCCATGACAAAGAGGATGTCATTGGGGTATTTTTATCGATTTATTATTATCTTTGGTTGTCCCCGTTTGTTATGCCACTGTTATACCATGAAGAGGTGGTCTTGATAAAGTGATTTAATGGCTTATTAATTCGGAAAAAAAAGGGGCATTATCTCAAATGCCCCTTGTACTTTATGGTCACTGCCATGAAACTAAGTTGATTCCGGATCACCATTCATTTAATGGCAACATTTTTTTATGGTGTAGTTTATGGATATTCAGGTGGTGGTGCGACCTCCGGTACCACAAAGCCATCCGTTAAGGTTTTTAAAAATATAACGATATCGTCTTCCTGAGCCTGGCTCAAGCGGAGATTGCCAATGGAGTTTTCCCGGTTATCCATGACTGCCGAGGGTGGGAATTCGCCAGCAATATCACGTGCATTATAGAAATGTACGGTTTCCTCGAGTGTTTTTAATACACCATTGTGGCCATAGGGTGCTGTTTTATCTACATTGCGCAATGAGGGTGTCTTAAATTTACCCATGTGGCGTGGATCATTGGTGATGGCGCCTAATCCCAGGTCTGTGGTGGTTCCGTCGAAGGGAAATTCCAGGTTTCTGGGTAAGCCCACATTGAAATAACGAAAGTTCGTTAATGTAGGTGGTTCGCCATTGACTGACAGCGTAGTATGACAGCTGGAACAACGGGCCAGACCGTTGAATAAATCAAATCCTCGTTGCTCGGCCTCAGTAAATTGAACCTTGCCAGCCAGTACTGCATCGTATTTTGAATCAAATGGATTAACCTCCGGAGTTTGTTCAAAAACTGCGATAGCTTCTGCGATTTGATTAAAAGCGGTGTCGATATTATTTAACGCGCCATAGCCAAATATTTTTTCAAATAACGCCGCGTAGCTGGCGTCTTTTATTTTTGAAATTACTTGGGCTTTGCTGGTATTGGCCATTTCAGAGGCATTGAGTAGCGGACCTTTCGCTTGCTCAATGAGGTTGGCAGCACGGCCATCCCAGAATTGACCTCCTTTTGGAATAAAACCACCGACAAAATCGGGCATCAGGAATGCGTAGGCGACTGACGGTGCATTACGTACCCCAAAAGCGTTGGCTAATATACCCACCGAAACGGGTAAATTTTGATTGGGATCTATCCAGGCCGTCGAGGGTTCATGGCAAGTGGCACAAGCTTGTCCCGGTGGTTCGGATAAATTGGTATCAAAAAATAACAATCTGCCCAGATCTGCAATGGTGCCATCGACAGTAGGAACCGGAGGGTTGGGATCGGGGATCGGGGTTGGCGTGGTGCTTGCCACCACCATGACGGCAATTTGTGCCATATTGGGGCTGATGCGGCCTGAGTTATCAGCCACGCGTAAAAAAATGGTGTAATTGCCCGTTCGGTTAAAGCGAATGGATCGTGTAGTCGAAGTTTTGTCGTTGCTTTTTGTTACGCCATTGAGCGTGACGCCAGCAAAGTTCCAGTAATATATATAGGGTCCATTATTGGCAGGGTCCGTGACTTGACCGGTGAAGGTGAGTGAGGCTTGCCTGGCGATGGTGACGGATCTTGTCGCGGGTACGATGATCTCTGGTGTCAGGGCTTGCGTATTCGATGGCGGTGGGGTCGGCGGTGGGGTCGAAACTGGACCGCTAGGATTTTGCACAATGATGTCTATTGTTGTGCTGCTGTTATTGCTGGGATTGGCAAGATCAAATACACGCAAGGAGATAGTGAACGTGCCTGTCTTGTTAAAGCGTATGGCTTGGGTTTGTACGGAGGGTTTTTCCGAGTTAATGACAACGCTCGGAGTGATACCGGCAAACCCCCAAAGATACCTAAGTTTATCATCATAACCTGCGCTATCAACACTGCCAGTGAAGGTAATGGTGGTATCGCGATCGACGGTGGTCGATGGTGTCGATAATGTGATATTTGGTGTCGCTAAACTGGTAGGTGGATTGGTTGGAACATTGGGCTCGTTGCCCGCACAATTGGGGGAATTCTCTACCTTGATGGTATGTTGCCTGGCTTTGGAAATGGCGATGATTTGGCAAGGGATGCTTTGTGCGTTGAGAATTCTAGTGCGGTTTTCCCAAATATCATTGGCGGTAATTCTTTTAGCCGCAATGGCTAACTGGGTGTCAGCATTGCGAACCCATATCACTTGATCTGAGAGATAGGCTGCGATTTTTATTTTTAGAGATTTGTCAGAGCTTTTCCATTTTGCAGAAAGAATAAGATTGGTATCAATGACTGCGGCGCTGGCAAATTCAATGTTGAATGCTTCTACCTCATCGATATTCTCAGGTGCTTTGGAACACGATAGTAAAAAAAATAATGGTAGTAAAAAGATCGATCGAATAAAAAAGGAATTTCTTGAGTTTTTTTTGTTGTAACGCATGACTTGCTCCCTCTAAGTTGCGTTTTTGATCCAAGAAATCTAAATGATCTGAAATTTCACCGGATAGAGGGAGGGCATTTATTCCCTAACGTTTCTAAAAAAATATGGTTAAAAACTATTTTCTTGCTTTATTTGCTGGGTCTAAGAACGAATACTCGATTTTTCTAACAGTCACATAAAGTGAATTAGGCTGATGTTAGAAAAAAATTTGTTTCGCCATTATCTGCCGCAACGAAAGATTTTTTCCTTACCTTTTTTTAAAACGTTAGGGTATATGCAATTTGCATGTCGAGATATTGATCTGGCAAGGCATGCTCAAGCGCATGTCGGATGAGTGGCGAAAAACCAAACCCATCAATGACAAGTTGATGCTTGAATAATAGTTTGCCTGATCGCTAAATCTGGCACCATGCAAGCAAAGTGATGCCCAAACGAAGCGATAGTATATTTTTTTATGCTAACGTAACCTCACTACGGTGAAATTTCAGCAAAAGATTTCCCCCCACGGTATTGCTGGTGTTTGCCAAGATTTGGCAGGCTACCTATTTTCGCTTTGGCCAGCTATTTTTATTTTTGGATCCCATGTACGATCCCGTGCTATGACACGGCAACGCTGGGCGACATACGATTTAATGAATAAAGCGTTATGACGTTGGGTCCATTCGTACGATGCAAAGCTCGATACGAAAATAGGCAAAAAAGTGTTAAGTGAGGTGTGTCTAGTGAAGCATGGCAAGACGGGTGCTGAGTTAATGAAAAAGATACGCCAGCAAGCACCGCTATACGTCGAGATATCGATGTATAGTGCTTCAGTTTGAATAGACAAGTGTTCCCCACAAAACACTTAATTCTTTTGTCTGAGTGCTGAGAGCGTTTTTGGAATGGCTAATTGCTTACAGAACTCAGTGACAGGATGTCCGTATTCTTATTCTTATTCTTATTCTTATTCTTATTATGGTTTGATATGTTATATCATTATTTTTATTTTGGGGCAGAGGCAAGTTTATATTGTGCTTCAGGTGATTTTTGCCCACCCCCTACTTAAAAGTTAGTAAGATATTAAAACAATTTCAAGGTAACGGCAATCATTGATTTTATCGAATTTGTGTTAGGGGGGGGTGGCTGTAAAAGATTTACGATTTTCATTGTGTGAAAAAGCCATTGTTGTGAACTTTGGGTGATGCCATGGGAAAGCTTGCTCTAGCGTTGACATGTCAACGCTAGAGCTGATACACAAGGTTTAGGCTTTGCCTTGCAATTGGGTGAGGATACTTTCGTTTTCTAGAGTGGAGGTATCTTGGGTAATGGCTTCGCCTTTGGCAATGGTGCGTAACAAGCGGCGCATGATTTTACCTGAGCGGGTTTTCGGTAGGTTGTCTGCATAGCGTATATTGTCGGGTTTGGCAATGGGACCAATTTGCTCGGCCACCCAGGCGCACAATTGCTTCGTTAAGGCTTCGTCGATACCGTCTTTCGGACGCTCACCTTTTAACACCACATAAGCAAAAATCGATTCCCCCTTAATGTCATCAGGCTTGGCAACCACGGCGGCTTCGGCCACTCGTTCATGGGCGACCAGCGCGGATTCTATCTCCATGGTGCCCAAGCGATGTCCAGAGACATTGAGTACATCATCAATACGGCCCATTATCCAGAAATAACCGTCTTTATCTTTTCTGGCGCTATCGCCGGCCAGATAATATTTGCCGTTGAATTCTCCCCAATAGGTTTTTTGATAGCGGGCTTCATCCCCCCAGATGGTGCGCAGCATGGAGGGCCAGGGTTTTTTAATGACTAAAAAGCCTCCTTGATCTGGATTGTTGATGGGATTGCCATCTTTGTCGACCACCTCGGCAGCGATGCCAGGTAATGGCTGGGTGCAAGAGCCGGGTTTGGTGACGGTGACCCCTGGGATCGGTGCGAGCATGTGAGCACCGGTTTCTGTTTGCCACCAAGTATCGACAATTGGGCAGCGTTGTTTGCCTATCACATTGTGGTACCACATCCAAGCTTCGGGATTAATGGGTTCTCCGACGGTGCCAAGTAAACGGAGATGGGAAAGATCATATTGTGTAGGGATGTCATCGCCCAGCTTCATGAGTGCACGGATGGCCGTGGGAGCGGTATAAAAAATAGTGACCTGATGGTCTTGGCACAGTTTCCAAAAACGGCCCGCATCGGGTACGGTGGGAGCCCCTTCATACATGACCATGGTACTGCCAACCGCTAATGGCCCGTAAGCCACATAGCTATGTCCGGTGATCCAGCCGACATCAGCGGTACACCAGAAAATATCATCGGCCTGAATGTCAAACACCCATCGCATGGTGGTGATGGTGCCTAGCAGATAGCCTGCACTGGCGTGTTGAATGCCTTTTGGTTTACCGGTGGAGCCAGAGGTATATAATAAAAAAAGCGGATGCTCACTGGTTACCCATTCGGGTTCACATTCTGTGGGCATCTGGGCGACGGCATCGGTCCAGTAGATGTCGCGGCCTGTTTGCATGGCAATGTCATGTTGGGTGCGTTGAAAAACAATCACCTTTTCGATGGTTTCGCAGCCGTTTGCTAGGGCTTTATCGGCGGCGGTTTTGAGTTCAATGATTTTGCTGCCTCGATGACCACCGTCGGCGGTAATGAGCATTTTTGCACCCGCATCTTCGATACGATCACGCAAGGATTCTGCAGAGAAACCGCCAAAGACCACCGAATGAATGGCGCCGATTCTGGCGCAGGCCTGCATAGCGATCACGGCTTCCGGAATCATAGGCATATAAATGACCACACGGTCGCCTTTTTCGATGCCTTGTTGTTTGAGCCCATTGGCAAAGCGACACACCTCGGTATATAACTGCTGGTAACTGAGGCGGCTGACATCGCCATTTTCGCCTTCAAAAATAATGGCTAATTTATCGCCGTTTTGGCTAAGCTGGCGGTCCAGACAATTGTATGACACATTAAGAGTGCCATCATTAAACCATTGGTAGTGTGGGGCATTTGATGTGTCTAGCACGTTTTGAAAGGGAACTTGCCAAGTTATTTCTTGCTGCGCTAGCTTTGCCCAAAAACCTTCATAGTCTTCTTCTGCAAAGCGGCGTAACTCGGCTAACTGATCTTGTGTTTTGATATTGGCTTGTTGAGAAAAAGAGGTGAGTGGTTTAAATAAGCGATTTTCCGTTAATACGGAGTCGATATTTTGGGTCATTGCTTGCTCCTATGATAGCTAAGAAAGGTGGGTTTACTTTATCGAAAGCCTATTTTATTAAGAGGCTCCCTTATGCTCTCACAAAGAATACGCTAATTATATATTGCTTGATACGGCTCGTATATTTTTAGGTGAGACGCAGGCGGGTGAGCGTTGGCTAAAAAATATGCTATCGTACTATCACTTGGAAAAGTGTTGAAAGGGCATTATACTTCTGAGCATTAATCAGTCGTGCTTTTTTGAGCTTGAACGCTGAATCTTTGCCCTCACGACGAGCGTGTAGGGGTGCTATAAATTGTAGGTTACTTGTGAGAAAATCTAAGCAAGAATTCGCAGACTCTCACCAGATCGATGCAGATAGTTCAGCATGGAATGCTTTTTTGGGACAGTTAGCGGGCAAAATTGATGATATTGAAACGTACTGGCAGGCATTAATTCGCGGGCCGCAGGATCACCCGACATTACTGCGTTTGCATCATCTTGCCCAGGCATTGCTCAGCGCATGTGATGCCGCCAATTGCCCTGATTTGGTGCTGCCTTGTCAACAATTAGAAGCGTTTTTAGCAAAGCAGCTTGCTACCTCTTTGTCCATCATTGGCCTTAAGGAAAAGGTGAAATTTAGTCAGTTAGTCGAGACACTAAAAGCAGTACTAAAATTCACAATAAACCAAACAAACAACTCCGCAGAAAATACTATGCAACAGGCCAAATCCACCGCAATGACCAAGCCTAGTCCTTTAGTTTATATTGTTGATGATGATCCCGTGTTGTGCAAAAGCGTTGAATATCAGTTGCGGTATTTTGGTTACCAGATCAGCATATTCCATGATCTGGCCAGCTTTGATCAAGCGCTAGGTGACAGGCAACCTGCCGCCATATTAATGGATGTGGAATTACCTGATGGCAAGGGACCCCAGTTTATCCTCAAACTCAAACAAGCCGCTAGAACTTTGGCTCCGGTCATTTTTATTTCCAGCCATGCGGATATTATCAATCGCTTGAGTGTGGCCAAGGCGGGTGGTTATATGTACTTAGTCAAGCCGGTGAACCTTGGTTTACTGGTGGACAAACTGGATGAGTTATGTCACTTAAAAACGCTTGATCCTTATCGAGTTTTGATTATCGATCAATCAAAAGAGAGCGCGCAATACCATGCTGAAATATTAAATGGCTTGGGAATGGCTGTTGAGCTTGTGAATAAACCTTTGGTGGTTTTGTCGGTATTGGAGGAATTTAATCCAGACTTGATCTTAATGGATGTGGTGATGTCCGATTGTTCAGGATCGGAATTGGCCAAAGTGATTCGTCAGCAAGAGCGTTATGTGGGCGTGCCGATTATTTTTTTGTCAGAGACGCTGAGTCTGGATGCGCAATTGACGGCCAAGCGAGCGGGCGGTGATGATTTTATTGCCAAGCCCATTGATCCTGTGCACTTAGCGGTGGCGGTGACCAGTTCAGTGCGAAAGTCACGCACCATACGGTCGCTGATGTTTAAAGATAGTTTAACGGGTTTACTCAACCACACCGCCACCATTGAGCGCTTAACCACAGAAATTTCACGCGCTCAGCGTCTGGGTTCGCATCTGGTATTTGCCATGTTAGATATTGATCGTTTTAAATCGGTCAATGATAATTATGGTCATCCGGTTGGGGATCGAGTTATCAAAAGTATATCGCGCACATTACAACAACGTTTACGGCGTACCGATGTGGTAGGTCGATATGGCGGGGAAGAGTTTGGCGTAATATTGTTAGATACCGATACCGAGTATGCCAAAAATATTCTTGATGAAATTCGTAAAATTTTTAGCGAAATTGAGCATGATGCCGGCTTAGAAAAGTTTCGGGTGACGTTCAGCTGTGGCATTGCTGACTACCCAAGGTTTGCGGATATGAATTCATTATTAGAAGCGGCAGATATAGCGCTTTATCATGCCAAAACCGGTGGTAGAAATAGAGTTTATGTGCATGGGGAATGATATCTGTTTTTTATTTCATTCTTTTGAGATGGCATGCAGCAAGCACGCAATAATTTAACAATGACAAGCAGCGATAAATCGCATTGGCAAGCCTCCTTAACACTTGACTATCAGCGGCGAGAAACCAAAACGCAATTGGTGCGGCGGCGTCATTGTGGGCCACTGGTTGTGCAAAAACCCTTTTATCCTGAGCCAGATGGGACATGCCATACCTATATTATTCATCCACCAGGAGGCATCGTTGGTGGTGATCGGCTGGTGCTTGATGTGCGTTTGCAGACCAACAGTGCGGCATTATTGACAACCCCAGGGGCTGGAAAGTTTTACCGCAGCGAAGCTAACAAGGCGGTGCTTCGGCAGTGTTTTTTTTTACAGTCGGGAGCCTGTCTTGAATGGTTGCCACAAGAAACTATTTTTTATCGGGGTTGCCATGCGCGAATTGATACCGAAGTGCACTTGGCTGCCAATGCCAACTTTGTCGGTTGGGATATTTATAGTTATGGGCGGCCTGCCAGCGATGAAGTGTTTGACAAAGGATATTGCCGGCAAGGTTTAACAATTTGGCGTGAGGGTAACCCGCTCTACATTGACCGAGTGTTGATCGAAGGTCAGCATGCCATGCGAAGCGCGCTGTGGGGGATGCAATCTTATCCGGTAATGGCCAACTTAGTGGCCGTCAATTGTGAGCTTAGTGTGCGTGATAAAATACGCCATCTATTATCCGAGTTAGATAACCCACCGGTATCGGTGAGTTTGTTACAGGACGTGTTAGTTTGTCGGTATCTGGGGCCAAGCGTGATGCAGGCGAAAGCGATTTTTTTAAAAATCTGGTGTGAGCTACGGTATTGCGTGTTAAACAAACCGGCTTGTGTCCCCAGAATATGGATGACTTGATTGGTAAACCTAGAGGTTAAGCATGGAGTTAACACCGCGAGAAAAAGATAAACTATTAATTTTTACCGCTGGATTATTAGCGGAACGGCGCAAGGGTCGAGGTCTAAAATTAAATTACCCAGAGGCGGTTGCTTATTTATCGGCAGCTATTCTTGAAGGGGCGCGAGATGGTCAGACAGTGGCGGAATTGATGGATTATGGGCGCAGCTTATTAACCCGCAATGATGTGATGGATGGGATCGCGGAACTGATTCCTGATGTACAAGTGGAAGCCACTTTTCCCGATGGTACAAAACTCGTCACAGTGCATGACCCGATACAATAAAATATTTAGGAGTTAAACATGATACCCGGTGAAGTGATTACTCAAGCGGGGGACGTGGTATTAAATGAAGGCGTCGATACTCTTACCATCACGGTCGCCAATAGCGGCGATCGTCCCATTCAGGTCGGTTCTCATTATCATTTCTTTGAAACCAACAATGCCTTGCAGTTTGACCGAGATCGAACCAAAGGTTTTCGCCTTAACATTGCTGCCGGTACGGCGGTACGGTTTGAGCCGGGTCAGCAACGGCAAGTAGAACTGGTGGCCTATCAAGGACAGCGCAAGATCTATGGTTTTAATGGTTTGGTGATGGGTGACATTAAGTAATTTCCAGGAGAGAATTCGCATGGTTAAAATAACGCGTCAGGCGTATGCTGAAATGTACGGTCCGACCGTGGGCGACCGAGTGCGCTTAGCCGATACCGAATTATTGATCGAAGTGGAGCAAGACAAAACCCGTTACGGCGATGAAGTCAAGTTTGGTGGCGGCAAGGTAATCCGTGATGGCATGGGACAAAGTCAACGTGACGCGAAAGATGTGGTTGACGTAGTGATTACCAACGCGTTGATCCTGGATTATTGGGGCATCATTAAAGCCGATATTGGCATTAAAAACGGACGTATTCATGCCATTGGCAAAGCCGGTAATCCCGATATTCAATCCCATGTAGATATCATCATTGGGCCGGCCACCGAAGTTATTGCTGGTGAAGGATTGATTGCCACGGCGGGGGGCATTGATGCGCATATTCATTTTATTTGCCCACAACAAATAGAAGAAGCCTTGATGTCAGGCGTGACGACTATGATTGGTGGTGGCACGGGACCCGCCACCGGCACTAATGCGACCACTTGCACGCCAGGCCCTTGGAATATTCATCGCATGCTTGAGGCCGCAGAAGCTTTTCCGATGAACTTTGGTTTTTTAGGTAAAGGCAATGCAAGCTTGCCAAACCCGTTAGTTGAGCAGTTGGATGCAGGTGCCATGGGCTTAAAGTTACATGAGGATTGGGGAACCACTCCGGCATCAATTGATAACTGCCTGTCTGTGGCGGACGACTATGACGTGCAAGTGGCGATACACACGGATACCTTGAATGAATCAGGTTTTGTAGAAGATACCATTGAAGCCTTTAAAGGGCGAGCGATTCATACCTATCATACCGAAGGGGCGGGTGGTGGTCATGCACCCGATATTATTAAAGCCTGTGGTGAGGCTAACGTATTGCCTTCCAGCACCAATCCAACGCGCCCTTACACCATCAACACCATTGACGAGCACCTGGACATGTTAATGGTATGCCATCACCTGGATGCATCGATTCCGGAAGATGTCGCCTTTGCTGAGTCTCGGATTCGTCGAGAAACGATTGCCGCTGAAGATATTTTGCATGATCTCGGGGCGTTCAGTATGATTGCTTCCGATTCACAAGCCATGGGGCGGGTCGGGGAAGTGATTATTCGTACCTGGCAAACTGCCCATAAAATGAAAGTGCAACGTGGACCATTGCCACAAGATAGCGCTCAAAATGACAATGCACGTGCCAAACGTTATGTTGCGAAATATACCATTAATCCGGCCATCACCCATGGCATCGCTGAGGAAGTCGGCTCCATCGAAGTGGGTAAATTAGCCGATATTGTGTTGTGGAAACCTGCCTTATTTGCAGCGAAACCCAGCCTGATAATCAAAGGGGGCATGATAGTGGCGGCGCCGATGGGTGATCCCAATGCCTCGATTCCCACGCCGCAACCGGTACACTATCGACCGATGTTTGGCGCCTTCGGGCGGGCACGTTATGCCACCAGTGTGAGTTTTGTTTCGCAAAGTGCCATGGAAAAACAAATCGGAGCGGCCTTGGGTTTACAAAAAAAATTAGTCGCGGTTAGCGGAACCCGCCATATTCAAAAATCGGATATGAAGCTCAATGATTATTTACCGAAAATCGAAGTGGATGCGCAAACCTATCAGGTGCGCGCCGATGGTGAGTTGTTAACTTGTGAGCCGGCCACGGAGCTGCCTTTGGCGCAACGTTATTTCTTGTTTTAAGCAATGTATACAGTAACGCAATTAGTTATCAGTGAGCAGCCTGCGGATAAGACCTTAACGCTGCCGTTTGAAAAGCGCCAAAAGAGTCGTTTCAGGGCCACGCTGGATAGCGGCGAGTCGGTAGCGGTGATATTACCGCGTGGCACAGCATTGCGTGATGGCGACCGACTGGCCACAGAAGAAGGGGCAATGATTCTTGTCCAGGCCGCTAAAGAACAGGTGTCTACCGCCAGCTCAACGGAGGCTCAGTTATTGTGTTGTGCGGCGTATCATCTAGGCAATCGTCATGTGCCTGTGCAAATCGAAGCCCATAGGTTGCGTTATGGCCGTGATCATGTGTTGGATGAAATGCTAAGGCGCCTGGGGTTACAAGTCATTCATGAATTCGTTTCGTTTGAAGCGGAGCCGGGGGCGTATGGGTATCAGAGTCACTCTCATTAACAGGTTTTGTTTCAATGAATGACAATCCGCAGGCTATGTTATCGCTGTGGCAATGGATTAGCCCAAGCTTGCCGGTGGGTAGTTTTATGTACTCCCAAGGGCTGGAAAGTGCGGTAGAAAATCATTGGGTGACCGATGAAATGTCTGCCGAGCAATGGATTGCCGGGGTGGCTGAGTACGGTGTCAGCTGCCTGGATTTACCGGTATTGGCGCGTTTATACCAGGCTTGGCAGGATGACAACATGTTAATGATTGGCCAGTGGAATCAATTTTTACTGGCGGCTCGCGAAACGGCAGAACTGTTAGCAGAAGATCAGCAGGTAGGGCAGGCCATGGCGCGTTTGCTCAGTGATTTGGGTATCGAACAAGCGCAGCAATGGAAGTCCAAATCGACAAGTTATGCCACGCTGTTTGCCTTGGCTTGTTGTCAACGCCAAGTCAGTCAATCGCTGTGTCTGCAAGGGTATCTTTGGGCGTGGTGTGAAAATCAGATGATGGCAGCGATCAAATTAGTCCCGCTCGGTCAAACATCAGGGCAACGAATTTTACAAAATTTGACGACGTCTATTCCAGATTGGGTCACCGCCGCGTTACATCTGGAAGATGACGATATCGGCATGGTTTTGCCAGGACAAGTGATGGCGAGTATGCAGCATGAAACCCAATATAGCCGACTGTTTCGATCCTAATAAGAGATGAATTCGAATGACAAAACAATCTGCCTTACGGGTTGGTGTGGGAGGGCCGGTAGGCTCTGGTAAAACCGCGTTGGTGGCGGCCTTGTGTAAAAAAATGCGCAGCCGTTACCAATTGGCCGTGGTGACCAATGATATTTATACCCAAGAAGATGCGCAATTCTTAGTGCATGAGCAAGCCTTATCCGAAGATCGTATCATCGGAGTTGAAACAGGCGGCTGTCCACATACCGCTATTCGAGAAGATGCCTCCATGAATCTGGGGGCCATTGATGAATTATGCCAACGTTTTGATCAGTTAGATGTGATTTTTGTGGAAAGTGGTGGCGATAACTTGAGTGCAACGTTTAGCCCGGAACTCTCTGATCTGACACTTTACGTGATCGATGTTTCAGCCGGGGATAAAATCCCACGCAAAGGTGGACCCGGCATCACCCGCTCGGATTTATTAGTCATTAACAAAACCGATCTTGCCCCGTATGTGGGAGCCTCATTAGCTGTCATGGAACGGGACGCAAAAAAAATGCGCGGCGAGCGGCCTTTTGTTTTTGCCAATATGAAAACCGGCCAGGGGTTGGATGACATTGAGCAGTTTATTGTGCGGGAAGGGTTGCTGGATAAGAGCCTTGGATATTTTTAACCGATGATAAATGTCGTTGAAGTGGAATGATCAATTCATCGGGTAACGTAACAATACGATCTTTGTTTCCTTTTCCATCAATAATATAAATTGCCCGATGGGTAAAATCTAAATTCATCACACGTAACCGTAAGCATTCTAACAACCTCAGTCCAGATCCGTACAGCAGGCAACTGGTTAGCCAATGAATGCCTTCCAATGCTTTTAAAAGACGACCCACCTCATCATGTGTGAGCACAGTCGGGAGTTTTTGTTTTTTCTTAGCGCGAGCAATGCCATGAATTTATTGAAGTGGTTGATGAAGTCCATGCCGATAGAGAAAAACCAGCGCATTCAACGCTTGATTTTGCGTGCTGGCCGCGACCTGTCTGTTCACCGCCAGATTCGTTAAAAAAGCAGCGACCTCAGGTTCGGTCATGTTTTTAGGATGTTTTTTATGATGAAACAAAATAAATCGTTTGGTCCAATCAATGTAAGCTTGTTCTGTTCGTATACTATAATGTGTTACACGAATGGTATCGCTGACTTGGTTCAAGAAAGGCGAAGAATACGATGAGCTGGCCATAAAATAACCTTTTTTATTATGATACGAGTCATAGAAAACTGTAGCATCGCTTTGATTGATTTTTCAACAGCAATATTTGATCAATGTGAGGTATTTTCACCCCTTCCTGGGATGAGGTAAATTGGAAAAAGAGTCTAGCGAATAGACAGGGAATGCGGCTAAATGATTGAATTTATTTTAGTGAAAAACGTGCGACTGTAAGAAATCGATGATTTTTATTTTGTGGAAAGAAATTTTGGAAACGGGGATAGGTGTCAAAGTGACGTGTTATTTTACGTCAATGTGAGGTCGACTTAGATGTTGAACGAAACCGCTTCGCGGACCCTTATTACGCCTCATTTTTCTAAACTCTGAGTGACCACTCACCCTCTCATTATTTGACCAATGCCGGTCTTGAAAATGAGGAG
>Ga0316206_1000681_pt1 | contig 40127 bp, 36 predicted proteins | sample 6monthpyrite_MG_FD_204942 | JGI IMG/M metagenome (GOLD analysis project Ga0316206, IMG submission 204942) | Microbial mat bacterial communities from mineral coupon in-situ incubated in ocean water Damariscotta River, Maine, United States -... | ecosystem: Environmental > Aquatic > Marine >...
CGGCGACGCGGAACATGTCGTGCACCGCTTTGTTCATGTAGATGATGTTGCCGTCGGCGTCGCCGATCATGACGTTGGTCGCCGCGTTGTCCAGCGCCACTTGGACGCGCAGCGCTTCCTTGGCGACTCGTTGGGTTTCGGTGATGTCCTTGTCGAGCCGTTTTTGCATGGCGTCGATGGCGCACAGCACCCGGCCGATTTCGTCCCGGCGGCGGGTGTCGATGGTGTTGCGGTAGTTGCCCTTGCCGATTTCGTCGAAGTAGCCGACCGCGGCGTTGAGCGGCCGCACGATGGCGCGAATCAGCAGGACGCCCAGCAGAACGGCGAAGCCGACGCCGAAGACGATGATGCCGATGTTGGTGTTGCGCACCTGGGCGCTGCGCTCAACGGCGCGCTGGTATTCGTGTTGGCCTTCGTCAAGCTGGAATTGCAGCAGTTTGTCGGCGAAGCCGGTGGCGGCTTGGAACAGCGGCATGACCTGCTGGATGATGTGGCGGTTCGCCGCGGCGTAGTCGCCCGTTTTCAGCAGGGCGGCGGTCTTGCGCAGGCCGTCCTTGACGAAGCGCCCGCGCGCTTCAGCATAACGCGCCGCCAGCGCCTTTTCCTCGGCGGAGTGGCGGTGGCGGAGGTAGCTCTGCCATAGGGTGCCGATGGTGGCGATGTTGCGCTCGATGGCTGCGGTTTCGCGGGTCACCGGGTAGTCGTAGAGGTCGCTTTCTTCCAGCCGCGGGTCGTGAGTGGCGCCCAGTTGCAGCAGGCGGATGTTGTCGCGCATCAGGCTGCCGATTTGGCCCAGTTTTTCGGCGGGAATCAGCCGATCGTTAACGACGACCTTGATTTCCGTGTCGGCCTGGTGAATCGCGCGCAGGCTGTAAGCGCCGATCCCTATTAGCAGTAGCGCCAGTAGGCCGATGACTAGGGTGAGCCGCGTTTTGATGCTGAGGTTGTCTAACATAGGAGCCCCCGTTTTGACGAAAACCGCGTACTGAAATAAATGCAACCCGCGCTTGAAAGAATAGAGCAGCGGCTCCGTCTGGCATCATTCCCCAGCCTAACGGCGCTCGGCGCCATCCTCCCAACACTCAATTCCATTAAACCGTTTTCCTGGCGGAAATGGTGTCTAAACTGTAAACTTTTAGTAAACAACTGTTTCATGCCAGTGAGGACACCGTGAATATCGCCCTAGTGGAAGACGATCCGCACCAGCAGCAACTGATGGAGGTCTGGCTTGCCACCGCCCAACACGCGACCAAAAGTTTCAGTACCGGCCAGGCATTCATCGGCGGAGTAACCCAGGAGCATTTCGATCTCCTCATTATCGATTGGATGCTGCCCGACATTAATGGTGATAAGGTGCTCGTTTGGGTGCGAGAGCATCTCGGCTGGAACATTCCCGTACTCTTCATCACCGCGCGTGACCAGGAAGAAGATATTATTAAGATCCTCAAGCTGGGCGCCGATGATTATATGACCAAGCCGGTCAAGCATTTGGAAATGCTCGCCCGCATCGAAGCGCTGGGCAGACGCGCCGCGCCGCGCCAAGCTGAGGAGCCGACCCGTTTTAACCGCTACCTGCTCGACAGTGGTTCGCGCACGCTCTATTACGATGGCGCACCGCTGGAGTTGACCCAGAAGGAATTTGAACTCGCGACGTACCTGCTGAAAAATAGCGGCCGGCTACTCTCGCGGGTACATCTGCTGGAGTCGGTGTGGGGCTTGACCGCGGACGTGGATACCCGCACGGTCGACACGCATATCAGCCGTATTCGCAAGAAACTACAATTGACGCCGGAAAATGGCTGGCGTCTCACGCCGATCTACGGTTACGGCTACCGGCTGGAAGCCGTACCGCAACTAGGGGCTGGCGCTTGATGCATGCGGCTTAAACGGTTTCCGGCAGCAGGCCGGGGAAATGAACGCCGGCGCACGGCTGAAACACGCCACGCACCTGCTGCATGTGAATTTCGACATTACGCGCGCCCCAATGGTAAAGCCGCGCCACCAGCGCATCGCTGGCCATCGGCGTCAGCACCATGGGCGCGAGCCCTTTGAATCGATCGAGAACAACCAACAACAGCGATGCGGCGTCATGGGCAGTGCGCGCGACGCCCGGGCCCAGCAAGGAAAGCGCCCCCCGTTTAAAAAAAACCAAATACCCATCGAGGCCACCGTTTTTCCCTTCCAGCACGGCGACGAACAGCCCTTCTTGCCGCTGCTCGATAGCGTAACGGTAATCCGGTTCGCGGCTAATGCCGCTCATCTCCATTTCCAACGCCGCTATCGCGGGAATATCGGCCACTGTCGCCTCGCGCACGCGCTCCATGCCCGCCGTTCTTTCCTCTATGCCGCGCAGCGGCACCGGAATCACCATTCCATGGTAACCGCAACGGGGAATGAAACCGGCGCGATTGCTTAAGGAAAAGCCGTCAATATTGAAGGTGCTGCTCAATAAGCGTAGCGTGGGATAGCCCGCGCGATCGGCATCGTCGATGATATGGCGCAGCAGCGCCTTGCCCACCCCGCGGCCAAAATAGTTGGGGTGGACGATCAAGCTGCCGATGCTCACGTGACGCGCGCGCGGATGGTAGAAACAACCGCCCATCATTCGGCCGCTGCCCGGATTAACCGCTACGATTCCGCACCCTGGATCCAACTGGTTGTTGATCGTGAAGAAGATCTCGACCGTGGCGGGACCGCCGCTAAAATAATCCGCCGCCCAGCCATGCCGCCAGTACCAACCGTTAAAGGCGCTGTAAAACATTTCCGCGAACTCGCATTTATCTTCGGGATCGAGGGTGCGTAATTCGATGGCTTGCATGGGGTGCATCGGTTTCTCCCGGTTTACGCGGCAGCGCCGTTGCCGCCCCCGCTATGGCGGCGCGCTTCCACGAATTCGATCAGTTGCGCGGCGCCGAGCGGCGCGCTATAGAAATAGCCTTGCGCAATATCACACCCCTGCGTCAAGAGCTGTTGCGCTTGCACCTCGGTTTCCACTCCCTTGGCGATAACGATCATCCCCAAGGCGTGGGACATGGCGATAATGGCGTTAGCGATCGCCAAATCATCTTTGTCGCTGGTAATCTCGCTGATAAAGCAGCGGGCGATTTTCACTTCGTCCAATGGAAACTGTTTGAGGTAGCTGAGAGAAGAGTACCCCATGCCGAAATCGTCCACGGATAAGTGAATACCCAAGCCTTTCAGGGCAGTGAGCACTTTTACCGAGCGGATGCTGTTCTCCATCAGCGCGCTCTCGCTGAGCTCAACGCCCAGGAAAACGCCATCGACATCGTAGCGCCTGAGCTTTTCTTCCAAGACATTGGCAATATCGGCCTGGCGAAACTGGGCGGGCGACAGGTTGACCGAAATACCCGGTGGCTCCACGCCGGCCGCCTTCCATATTTGGAGCTGGCGGCAGACCTGCTCCAACGCCCATTCCCCGACCGGGCCGATCAGTCCGGTTTCTTCCGCTATCTGGATAAAGCGTTCGGAAGCCAGCGTCCCCAAGCGAGGATGCCGCCAGCGCAATAGCGCCTCCGCGCCGATCACTTCGCCGGCCCACAATGCGACCTGGGGCTGATAGACCAGAAAGAGTTCTTCCCGCTCTATTGCCTGGCGTAGCTCGGATTCCAGCGTCAGACGTTCAATCGCCCGCGGGTTCATTTCTCCGCTGAACAGGCGATAGGTGTTTTTCCCGTCGTCCTTGGCGCGGCTAACAGCGGTATCGGCATTTTTAATCAAGCCGGTCACATCCTCGCCGTCGTCTGGATAAAAACTCACGCCGATACTGACCGTGATAAACAACTCCCGTCCCTCGATGCGAAAGGGTTCGAGCAGAGTGTCCGCGATGCGCTGCGCCATCATATCCATGCCTTGTTGATCGGCATTGTCAACCAGGATGGCGAATTCGTCCCCGCCCAGCCGGGCCAGCATGTCTTCCGCACGAACGCAACGCGCCAACTGCTCGGCGGTCAAGCGTAGCAACAAGTCGCCATGGTCGTGGCCAAGCGTTTCGTTGACCGCCTTGAAATTATCGATATCCAACGACATGACGGCCAACCCACGCCCTTCCCTGGCCCCTGTTTCGACCGCATGTTTGAGGCGCTCGCAGAATAAGTTGCGATTGGGCAGCAAGGTCAGCGGATCGCGGTAGGCAAGAGACTCCAGGCGCTGCTGCATCTCCTTATAGACCGTCACGTCGTTAAAAATACCGACGTAGTTCAATAGCTCGCCGGCTTCGTCCTTGACCGTTCTTACAGTGACGCGCGCGGCGTACAATTCGCCGTTTTTTCGCCGGTCCCACACTTCGCCTTGCCATTGGCCGTGTTGGTCGATCATTTCCCACATCTTGTGCTGATATTCCGTGTCGTGTTCCTGCGAGGCAAACATGGCCGAGCGCCCACGCAGAATTTCCTCCCGGCTGTATCCCGTCATTTGCAGGAATGCTTCGTTAATGGCGATGATCTGCCGCTTGGCGTCCGCCATGACGATCCCTTCGGCGGCGCAGTCGAATACTTGGGCCGCCAGCCGCAAATCGTTTTCCGCCTGTTTGTGCGGGCTGATATCCTGCACGAAGCCTTTTATCGCGATGACCCGTCCTTGGTCATCGCAAATCCCATCGCCCTGTCCGTTGACATAGCGCACCCGGCCATCCGCCGGAATAATCCGGTAATCGATGTCATACCGGCCGCCTTCCGCCATCGCGATACTCATCGTTTGAATGACCGCCTCCCGGTCGGCTTCATGAATATAGTCAAGAAAGAGCTCGTAGCTGGGCGCATGGGGCTGCGGCTGCAAGCCGAAAATGTGGAACAGCGTATCGGACCAGACGAACTCGCCGCTGTCGGCCTCCCACTGCCAACTGCCGATACCGGCATGGCGCTGGACCCGCTCCAGAAAACCAGCACCTTCGCGCAACGCGGCTTCCGCTCTTTTCCGCTGGGTAATATCCCGCACCACGTAGAATTGGAATGCCTGCCCGTCCATGGACACCGAATGCACACCGACCTCGACATCGCGCTGCCGGCCATCCCGGCCGGTCACCCGCATCTCGGTCATGGTGCCGGAAGAGCAGGTTTCCGCGTCCTGGCGCTCGAACCAGGCTTCGACGCCCGCAGCGGCACCCGCGTAAACGTCGGCGGGGCTTTCACCGGTAATCGCACAGTACGCATCGTTCACTTCGACCACCCGCCCCTCGGCGTCGATTGCCACCAGACCGTCACCGCTCAAGCGCAGCATCGCCGCCAGCCGCTGCTGTTGCGCTTCATGCTCCCGGCGACTGGCAATATCTTCGGCGATTAATATCAGGTGGCGGCGTTTGCCGCCGCTCACGGTGAAATTTAAGTGCAGCGGAATCAAGCGCCCGTCTTGACGAATCAGACGGATTTCCAGCACGGCCTGCCGGATTTCTCCCGCGAGTAGCGCGCGCAGCTTTTCTTGCTGGCGCGGCTGGTCATCGGCGGCGGTAATTTGCTGCAGCGTGCGCGCCATCAACTCGCGGCGGCGATAGCCGATGAGACTGCACAATTCACGGTTGACTTGCAGCCAATCCCCTTCCGGCGTGATGTAGGCGACCCCCACCGCCGCTGTTTCAAACACACGGCGAAAACAGAACGCCTGCACCGCCGCCGGACTGCGGCTATTCATTCGTGTCTGCGATTTAATCATGACGGCACCTCTTTAAATGGATTTCGCTTCCATTAAAGAGGTTGTTGGCAGGGGAGTGGTGACATAACTGTCAATTTTTCGTAAACAACTGTTACACGCGCGCCGTGCATTAACGACCGTCAGCGGATACGGCCCCTCTAGCGGCGCGCCGCCTTGACGATTTCCCCGTCAGCGCGCTTACTCGCGGGAAAAAGAAACGTTACAATAGGCGCCGGTTGCCATCGTCGGCATGCGCTAACGACGGTAAAACCTTTCCCGCCACGCAAACGAGGCCAATGTTATGCAGCATTTTGCCGTTCACGCGGTTACGGTCTTTCTGGGATTTTTCGCGATTATGAACCCAGTCGCCAATACGCCGGTATTCATTGGTCTGACCGACGGCGATTCGCCGCAAACCAAAAAAACTATCGCCCGCCATTCGGTTCTGTTGGCGTTTCTCATCATTGCCGTCTTTTGCCTGGCGGGAAAATTGATTTTCACGCTATTTGGCATTTCCCTGCCCGCATTACGCATCGCCGGCGGCATCGTCGTTTTCCTCATCGGTTTCCATATGCTGCAAGGCGAGCCGTCACGAGTACACCACCCCAGCAAGAACGACCAAAAAAAATGCCTGGAAGCGAAACTGAGCGTCGCGGTTTCTCCGTTGGCGATTCCCATCTTGGCAGGGCCCGGCACCATCGCCACCGCCGTCAATTACACCGCCGCTGGTGGCTGGGGCGCGGCATCGATCACGCTGGGCGCCTTCGCCTTGCTGTGTCTCATTACCTATGTTTTTTTCCTATGGGGGCAACACCTTATCGAATATATCGGTGAAAACGCGGTGAAAGTCGTTACCCGCCTCATGGGGTTGGTGTTAGCGGTTATCGGCGTCCAGATGCTGATTAACGGAATCTATGGCGCTGTCCATGCATTCCATTAAGCGGCTTGCCCGATAAATATTCCGTGCGCTTCGCCGGGTAGCGCGCCACGCAGCGCCTAGGCGCTAAAAAAACCCGCTAACGCATCCGCGGGCATCCAGCCTCGCCCGATCCAATGCAAGCAACCCGGCCGCCAAGCAGCGGCTTGACCGGCCGCTCTTAAACAGCGTACCCATGGGAGCGCATCGTTATGGAAACCTTCCAAGAGAAAATACACCAGGAAATTCTCCAGACTCTCGAACGGCGCCATGAAATAGACATCGCGAAAATTGCTTTCGTCACCGCCTTGATGGGATTCGGCGCGGTCAATCTCAGCACCGTGATCCCTTTCTACCGGCTACTGTACTTGGCGCCATTGGTCGCCGTGTTGTTCGATCTGCTCATTATGCGGGAGTGGTACGCAATCCATCGCATGGGTAAATTTCTCCGGCAGCATTCTCCGGACGCGCAAGAACGGGACTTCGAGCAATTTGTCCGCGACCATCGCAACCCGTTCTACCCACGCGCCTTATTCGGCTTTACCCTAGTCACCTGGGCCGCGGCGGCTTTCCTGCTGGGACATGTCAAGCCATTGCTGGAGACCTATGAATACCTGTGGTTCGCTCTCGTTCTTCTTGGCGCTATCGCCCTCCACGGCAAAGCGCGCAAGTATATCAACGCATTGGACGAGGCCGCTTAACGCCGCTGGGAAATCGCGCGCCGCTTATGGCGCCTCCTCGTCGCGTTCGCATCCCGCGCCGCCGGGAACAAAACGGCTCAACACCGCCGCGCCTACCGCGTCGCCCCAGACGTTGATAGCCGTGCGAAAACGATCCAACATCCAATCGACCGCTAATAATAGGCCGACGCCCTCCAATGGCAACCCAACCGATTTCAGTACGATAATTAAGGTAACCAGCCCCGCCTCGGGAATGGCGGCAGCGCCGATAGCGGCTAAGGTGGCGGTCAAGAAAATCAGTATCTGGTGTGCGAGGTTCAAGTGAATACCATACGCTTGCGCGATGAAGAGCGCCGCTTCCGCTTCGTATAGCGCGGTGCCATTCATATTGATGGTCGTGCCCAGCGGAATCACGAAACGGACCGCGCGCGGATCCGCTCCACTCTCGCGGGCGCATTCCATGGTCAACGGCAAGGTAGCGGCGGAACTTGCGGTGCCGAAGGCGGTGAACAACGCGCGCAACATGTCGGTGAAGTACCCCCAACCCCCCTTACCGAACAAGAGCAACACAGCACTCAACAGCAGAAACTGAATGCCCAGCCCGGACAAAACGGTGACGACGTGCAGCGCTACCGCCCGGATTTCTCCCCAGAACGCATCGCCGCCGCCCGCTTGGCCCAGCCGCGCCGCCACCAGGACGAAAATACCGATCGGCGCAAAGTACATAATCCACACGACCACCCGCATCATCGCTTCGTTGAACCCATCGAAGAAAGCGATTACCGGCCGCGCGCGCCCAAGGTCGTTACCGCGGCGGCGAACAACATCGACCAAAGGATCAATGGCAGCAAAGCGGTATCGGCCGCCGCTGCCACCAAGTTGGGCGACACGAGCGATAGCAGAATATCGCCGATGCTGGTTTGTTTAGCGAGCACGCGAGTCGGCACCTCGATGCCGGCGGTAGAGATACCGACACCTGGCTGAATCCAATTAACCATGACGAGACCGATGAAAACCGCCGCTGCAGTAGTCGCCAGGTAGTACAGTAGCGTCATCGCGCCGAAACGCTCAAGCTTGCGCACGTCGCCAAGGCTGGCGACTCCGCTGATGACCGATGCGACAATCAATGGAATCACCATCATTTTCAATGCATTAAGAAATAGATAGCCCACCCAGGCAACCGACTGCATGGCGTTGCCCCAGAACCAGCCCGCGGCGGCGCCGAGACATACCGCCAGCACCATCAAAATCAGCAGAATCGTTGCGTGTTTATGCGGCATGAGCGTCCCCGTGGAAGTTAGCGCCGGAGGATACAGGTGTAAAGCGTGATCGTTTTTCACCGCATAGCCAGCCGGCGGCGGGTCAGGCTATTTTTATCTCGGCCAGCGCGCGCGTCATCACATGAAACGCGGAAATAAGGAATAAAGCGGCGACGATCAGCCCAATAACCCTATCCGGCCAGGGAGAAGCGGTATAAGCAACGGCGACGGCAGCCAACAACACGCCAATATTGGCCGCGATGTCGTTGCGCGAACATAACCATACCGATTGCATATTGAGGTCGTCGTGACGATGTCTCGTCAGCAATAAAAGGCACACCAGATTAGCGGCCAACGCCAGAAAACCGATACTTCCCATAGTTTCGGCTATCGGCAACCGCGAATAGCCCACCATATCCACCGCCATCCCGAGAACGCCAAGGCCAAAAACCAACATAATCAGTCCCTTGGACAAGGCCGCCCACGCCCGCCATTTTGCGCTACGCGCCAACACATAAAGACTGAAGCCATACACCAGCGCATCGCCCAACATGTCGAGGGAGTCCCCCATCAGCGCCATAGAATGGCTCGCCATGCCAGCCCCCATTTCGACCAAGAACATTAACGCATTGATCGCCAGAACGATTTTCAACACTTTGCCCTGCCGCCCCCGCAACGCATCGGCAACACAGGATTCCCCATCACGACAACCGGCCATGGCGTCCGCCTTTCGCATTCATGGTGTGCAATGGTCCCCTCTTAAAATTTCTCGTTCTCCGCCAAATAACGCCACTGCCCTTCGGGCAATCCACTCAAGCGGACCCGGCCGATCCGCACCCGCTTGAGACCCGTCACCGTGAGATCGACCAACTCGCACATGCGACGGATTTGGCGATGCTTGCCTTCCTTGAGAATAAAACGCAACTGCGCCTGATTTTGCCACCCCACCCTAGCGGGGCGCAGCGCCGCGCCGTCCAGGCGGAGGCCATGGTTCAGCAACCGCAGCCCTTCCTCGCTTAAGCGCCCCTCGACCCGAACCAGATATTCTTTTTCCACCGTCGAATCCTGGCCAATCAATTGCTTGGCAATCCGCCCGTCCTGCGTCAACACGAGCAACCCCTGCGAATCGATGTCCAGCCGCCCCGCCGGGGCAAGTCCGCGTAGCTGGGTGGAAGAAAAGCGTTGCGGCGAGCGGTCGCTATGAAAGCGGGATCGGGCGTCGATGAGAGAAACCGCCGCCCGATAGCCCTGCTCCGGCTGACTAGAGACATAGCCTATTGGTTTGTTGAGCAACAAGGTCACTCGCCGGCCTTGATCGGCGCGCGCTTGCTTATCGAGCGTAATGGTTTGCGCCGGATCGACCTTGGTGCCTAGCACGGCGACTGGCTCGCCGTCCACGGACACCCATCCCCGCTCGATAAAAACATCCGCCTCGCGGCGCGAGCATAGGCCGCGCATCGACATCAGCTTCGATAGCCGGACTTTTTCGACCATGCCGCGCCCAGGAAAAATCAGAGAATATCGAGCAATTCCACCTCGAACACCAAGGTGGCGTTCGGTGGAATCACACCGCCGGCGCCGTGAGCGCCGTAACCTAATTGAGGGGGAATCATCAATTTGCGCACCCCGCCCGTCTTCATCCCCTGCACCCCTTCGTCCCACCCTTTAATGACGTGTCCCGCACCGAGGGGAAACTGGAACGGCTGATCGCGGTCTTTGCTGGAATCGAACTTAACGCCATCGGTGAGCCAACCGGTGTAATGCACCGATACGGTTTGCCCTCCTTCGACGGCGGCGCCCTCTCCTTCGGAAATGTCCTCGTATGTCAAACCGCTTTCAGTCGTAATATCCGCCATTTTTGTTTCCTTTGCTTAAATAGAGAGGGAAGAAACCCGATTATAACCCGCGACATCGCGCGTTGGCGGACACGCTGAGAAATCCGGCGCTTCCGGGCACGTTGCCTGCCGGGAAACGGGCACCCGCTGAAGACATTCCGCCGTGGGCGGTTAATGCGAAACGCTACCGCGTTTTTTCGTCAGTTATTGCCGCCAAGGCATCCGCCGCGGCCTGGCGCACCGCATGGGCAGGATGGCCACGCGCCAGACAATCAAGCGCCGTGCGCCGTTCGCGGCCGGAACGCAAGCCACGCAAGCTATCCACGATTTCCAATCCTTCCACCACATCGACCGGATGACGCAAGGCGCAACGAACCAAGGAATCGGCGGCTTGGCAATCTCCCCGTTTACCCAACGCGATAATGGCCCGCATCCGCACCGCCGCCAGCGGATGATCGAGCGTATGGATAAGTCGGGTTTCGTAATCGAGGGAGCGCGCCCACTCTTGAATCACTACCCCGCAGTAAGGGCACTGCTGGATATCCGGCGTAATCTCGGCGAAACAATGGACACAATAATTAATTCGCATCATTTCCCTCTTGGCCCGAACATCCTCCTCCTCTTTCGCCGCAGTCTACCCAGCGTCTGCGAAGCATGCCGCTCTCGTTACCCGATTGCCTCAGTGCTATCGCCATGGCGCCCGCCACAAAACCGAGAGCGCCAGGCGCGCCGCCGCCGGAACTCGCTCGATCAAACGTCTTCTCGGTAAGAAGCGAAAGCGATTCAGGGGCAAAATCGCGCGGCGGAAAGAGTTCCCCGCGCTTTCCACGACAGCGTTCTCATTTGCCATGGATAATAAACGTGTTATAAAAATAAAGTAAATTGGATAATTTTGTGTTAAGTACGCGGCATCCCCAGCATCGATGCCTCTAAATAATAGCTAATAACGTAGCCGCCCCTCTCGATAATCGATAACGTCCATCACCGGATACCCAGCGGAAGGAAATATAATGAGCGAGAATGACCAATTGCCGGACATTACCGCCTTTCTGGCCTCGTCCGTCCACGACATGAAAAACTCGATCAGCATGATGATCAATTTCATCGAGGATAAACTCGAGGAATTCAAGGTTAAGGATCCGCAAACGCATCAACAAATGGGGCCGATGCTCTATGAAGTGCGGCGAATTAATAATAACCTGATTCAGTTGCTGACGATCTACAAGGTCGGCAACATGCTCTATCCTTTCGATCTAACGGAAAATGCCATCAACGATTTTTCAGATGAAATTTGGCATCAAAACAAACCGTTAATCGATACCCACGGCATTCAATTGGAAATGGAATTCCCCGAAGGGTTGAGTTGGTATTTCGATCAACTACTGGTTTCCGGTGTGATCAGCCATGCACTGAATAACGCAGTGCACTACACGCAGGATAAAATCAAATTAGTGATCCGGGAGGCGGACGGCTTCCTCGAATTCCGGGTGGAAGATAACGGCAAGGGTTATCCCGACGCAATGCTGCAAGCGGAGGAAAAAATTAAACACGGCGTCAATTTCGCCACCGGCAGCACAGGCCTCGGATTGTATTTTTCGACGATGGTGGCCAAAATGCACAAGAATCGCGATAAAGTCGGTTCCATCGTTCTAGAAAATAACCAGAACAGCGGCGGCTGCTTTATCCTGCGGCTGCCATAAAATCTCGGAGTTTATTAAATCATGGCGATTATTTCTGATACGAACGCGATTTTTTCATCGAAGCGGATTTTAATCGTCGATGATTTCCAGGGCATGCGGTCGATGCTGCGCGAAATGCTGAAATCCTTCGGCGCCAAGGACATCGATATGGCTTCCTACGGCAACGAAGCCATCACCTCCCTTGAAAAAAATAAGTATGATGTCGTGCTCTGCGACTACAACTTGGGCGCCGGAAAAAATGGCCAGCAATTATTGGAAGAAGCGAAATTTCGTAATCTGATCGGTCCCGCCACCGCCTGGATTATGGTCACGGCGGAAAAAACCTCGGATATGGTGCTGGGAGCGGCGGAATATACGCCCGACGACTACATTATCAAGCCGGTCAACGAAACCACGATCAAAAGCCGCGTGATGAAGGCCCTGGCGAAAAAAGAAGTTTTTTTCGATATTGAAAAGGCCATCCGCGGCAAAGATTACATGCGCGCCATCGCGCTGTGCGACGAACAAATTAAAAACGGCGGAAGCAACGCGACCGACCTGCTGCGCATGAAAACCAACCTGCTGTTGACAGTTGGCAGCTACGACAAGGCAAAACAAATATTCGAGCAGATACTGGCGCAGCGCGATGTGCCCTGGGCGAAAACCGGTTTGGCCAAGACCTATTTCTACACCGGTGAATACGAGCTTGCCCGCGATCTGCTAACCGAGGTCGTGGAAGATAATAAAACCTACCTGGAAGGTTACGACTGGCTCGCCAAAAGCTTGGAAAAAATAGGCGAATTGGGAGAAGCGCAGCGTATTTTGGCACGCAGTACGGAACTGTCGCCGAATTCGCTCATGCGGCAGAGAACATTGGGAGAAATCGCCCACAAACGGGGAGACATCGACGAGGCGGAAAAAGCGTTCCGCAAAACCATCTCCCTAGGCGAGCATTCCGTCCTGAAAAATCCAGCCACCTATGTCGGCCTGGCGAAGGTCTGCGCGGAGAAAAACAACCCGATGGAAGCACTCAAGGTGCTGGGCAATGTACATAAAGAATTCAGCAGCAGCGAAGCGTCCCTGCAAGCAAAAGTGGTCGAAGGCCTGGTCTATAGCAAATCAGGCGACGCTGTCAGCGCCAAGAAAGTCGCGCAGGAAATCTCCGGCATCATGAAGGATTCGGCCAGCAAACTGCCGACCGATGTCACCGTGGAAGCCGCCCAGTTGCTGATGGAAACCGGCGACAAAACCAGCGCATCCGAACTGCTGCAAGTCGTGGTGAAAAATAACCACGAGAATGAGCAACTCATTAAAGAAGTGAACAACGTGTTCACTAAAGCGGATATGGGAGAAGATGGCCGGAAATTGGTTGAAAATTCACGCCGGGAAACTGTCGACACCAACAATAAAGGCGTTGCGCTCGCGCGTGAAGGCAAGTTGGCGGAGGCTGTCGAATGGCTTCGCCATGCCCGCTCCCTATTGCCGAATAATAAGCGCATTCTCCTGAATCTCGCTTATGTCATGATTACCCACATGAAAAAAAACGGTAAAGACAACAGCATGCTACGGGAAGCCAGGGAATGCCTGGACCGGGTCATTAAACAAGACCCCAGCGAGAAAAAGTGCGGCCAATTGCTGGAGATGCTGGAATCGCTCCCTCATTAATCGCGCGGTATCTTCCCTATCCTACCGGTAACCGAATAGTTTCAAGCGCGGATGACGCTTCTTCCGGCCTTGACGGTTTTATCGGCGCGAGCGCGCCGGTGATCGCCATCCCCGAAACAACCTTCAGGCATCCCACTAACCGCCCCGCCATTTTCTAGGCAGGCGGCGGCAGCCGTCGCCTCCTTTCGCGGTGAAAACCGTCGCGATTCCCGCGATACGCAGCAGTGATCGCCATTCGTTCATCATCCGTTATTTCAGACCGGCATATAGAAATTTACTGGTCTTTCAACGGACGATGCGCTGGAAACACCATATCTTATTCAATAAGTTGACAATGCGCCGCCTTGCCTGCACCGCGCCGTGACGGTCGATAACCGCACAACCGGCCTATTGGCTAACGGAAAAAATAATACTATATTGAGAAATGACGATCACCCAATCCGCTGTAATGGAGGAAGATGACCATGAAGATTGAAAGTACAGATTTCGGCCGTATCACCATTAACGGAAAAACCTACTCCCACGATGTCATTATTCACTTGTCCGGAAAAATAGCGAAGCGCAAGAAAAAGCTTTCCACCAAGGAGTTTGGTACCAGCCACCTGATTTCCAAGAACGAAATTAAAGCGATTTATGAAAAAGGCGCCACCCAACTCGTTGTTGGCACTGGGCAGTATGGCCATCTCAAGTTGTCCCCGGAAGCAGCGGACTACCTACAACGCAGAGGCTGCCACCTGTTCGCGGAGCCCACCTTCGAAGCCATCGATTCCTATAACCGGTCGAACGAGCAAAAAATTGGGCTATTTCACGTTAACTGCTAAATTCGCCCTGCCGGAAATCGGGGGAAAAGCGCGTGCCGAAAGGGTGGTCGTCCTTTCGCGCTTTTCCCTTTCCAGCAGCAATGCGCCTTAGCGTTCCGTGACCCGCTTGCGCTCGCGGGAAGCGAGCGCCAGTTCAAGCGCGGTTTCCAGACGAATGACCCGCCCCGTCAAATTCTCTATTTTTTGCTGTTGTGCCTTCATTTGTTCGGCCATGACCACGATCTTATCGTTCATTTTAATCACGGTCGTGAGGGTATCCCAGAATTTATCCGTCAATGCCATTATGCCGCCTTCTTGGCCGAATGCGCGGCTTCCATGGTATCGATACGCTGCTGGGACGCCGCGATAAACGCCAGCGCATCCTCCATCGATTGCATCGCGTGCGCCGTCGTTTTCAACACCTGCCCGACCAACCCCTCTAGCAAGGCGTGATCTTCGCCCGGTTGATACGCTTCCACCGCCCGCCGCATAAATTCTCCCATCGTGAGATTCGCCGCCTTGGCGTTCATCGCGATTTGCGCTTTTTGCGCCTTAGTGACTAATACGGGGATCCGTTCGGTAATCATCGCCATTGCCCTCTCCTGTCATACACATGACCATCACATGACCATTATAGTCCAGACGTTCCCCCCACGCCAATCGAGGGAAACCCATAACGTACTATTTCATGCTAGAACAAAAGAGTACCCGCAGCCGCCGAAATCTTGCCTCACGGCAACCGTAAGGCGCGCTTTTCATCGTCCGGCAACGTAAGGATCGATCATGAAACGCCTCCCGTTAGAAAAGCTTGGCGCCAGAGGAACTTCCAGCCATACCGTCAACTTCGGCGTATTCCTGCCATGGGTTTCGGCGACGCACGGCAACCGGTTATGGGTAAAAGTGATCCACGAAAAAGACCAATTCCTGCAACACGTTCCACCGCTGACATTCGAGTTGAGGCATTCCCACGACGCCGACTATGGCGATTACTGGTCAACACAGATCGACCTGACGCTTCACCCCAAACCACATCCCGACGCCGCCTGGGGCGCGCCCGGAAGATATGTGTACCGCTATTGCCTTGAAAATCCATCCATTCCAGAACCCATTGATTGGATTATCGATCCCTTCGCGCGAGAATTCGGCGTCGGAAAATTATCGGCGTTCACCCTGGACTATGAACCGCATGCCTGGAGTTCCCACGAAAACCAGTGGAAAACGCCGCCACTGTCCGACCTCGTCCTCTATGAACTGATGATCGGCGAATTTGGCGGAGATATCGACAAAACGATCGCCCGGCTGGATTACCTCGCGGATCTGGGGATAACCGGCATTGAGTTAATGCCGGTTTCCAACGTTTCCAATGTGGTGGATTGGGGATTTCTCCCTATTGGATACTTTGGCGTGGACGAGCGCTTCGGTAAACGACGAGACCTGCAACGGCTGATCGACGCCGCTCACCAACGAGGAATCGCCGTCATTCTGGATTCCGTCTACGGCCACACGAGCGAGAGTTTTCCCTATTCCTACCTCTATCGGAAGCTCGCTTACCGCGAAAACCCCTTCATGGGGGCGTTCGCCAAAGATTATTTCGGTGAGAGCACCGATTTTAACCGCGCATTCACCCGCGACTTCTTTTTTACCGTCAATTACCATTGGCTCGACTGCTATCATATCGACGGCTTCCGCTACGATTGCGTGCCCAATTATTGGGACGGGGCAACCGGGCAAGGCTACGCCGCCCTCACCTACGAAACCTACCGGCTGCTCAAGGAAAAACGAAGTACCCCTGGCCATTGGCAGCGATTTTTCGACCAAGACAACATCAATCTCATTCAATGCGCCGAGCAATTAGAAGGCCCGGTGGAAATCCTGGAAAAAACCTATAGCAACTGTACCTGGCAAAATGAAACACTGGGTGCGGCCCAGCAAACCGCGCGCGGAAACCATCATAGTTTCGCCGACCTCGGCCTACGGCTCGGGCTCCTCGGCTATCCGCGAGAAACCACCGTGAACGGCGACACCCTCGCTAAAACCGCGTTGCAATACATCGAAAACCACGATCACTCCCGCTTTGTTTGCAATTTCGGCACGATTGCCCGCGATAACGAGCTGCTGAAAGAAGGCGACCGTGGCCGCTGGTACAAAGTGCAGCCCTATCTGATCGGTCTATTAACGGCGCCAGGCGTCCCGTTACTCTGGCAAGGGCAAGAATTCGGCGAAAACTATGCCGTACCCCAACAGGGCTGGGGCCGCGTCATGATGTTCCGTCCGGTGCGGTGGGACTACTTCTACGATCCCGTGGGACAAGCCACCGTTTCCCTCGTCCGCAAGCTTCTCGGCTTACGCGGCCGGCAACCCCAGTTTCGCCATGGCGACCACTTCTTCCACGACAACCATGACTACCTCTCCAAAAATTTAATGTTCTTCTCGCGGCGGCAGGGCAACCACTATAGTCTCATCGCGCTTAACTTCGGCGATACGGCGCAAACAGCGCCTTTTGCCTTTCCTCTCAGCGGCGATTACCGGGAAGAGCTCCATGGGAACAATGGACTGCAAGGCATCACGGCGGAGAAAGCGCGCCAGCTGACCATCCCAAGCCACTATGGCAGAATCTGGAGCATTGACGCCACCCCGTAATCTCATGCGGTCGGCCGAGTGGCAAAAAAGCCGATTTTTCCGGCTCATCGGCCTCCCGGGAATCCCGCCCGAATGTGGATTAACCAACCACGCGCAACGGCTCGGTAGAAAATTGGGGCCGTGGAATCCATGATGGGGTGGGTGATGGGGCGCGAACCCACGGCAATCGGAAGCGTCTTTAACGCCGTGCGTTCCTGACGGGATCGAGCACGCATCGGGCAAGCCTTGCCACACCATGACTTGCGGTCGGCGCGGAAATAATAGTCATCTAAACACCGCATACCGGGCCCTATCCAAGGCCCAACACCCTCGGCGGCAAAAAGGCGACTACGGCCTGCACATGCCCCGGAGGCGCGCGGCGGGAGAACCCTTCTTTAGCCACCACCCTCGCCGGCTCCCGATCCGGGCTGAACATGGCATGCCGCCGCTTGCCCCGGGAACATGGCAAGTAACTCCGGTTCTTCCAGCAAGCGGTGGGCAAAAATAAAACCCGCCGCCGACCAAGTTTGATTCAGGTTGGCGCGCCGCCCGATCATGCGTCCCGCGCGGCCATCGTAGTACTCCGGCCAGCCTTGCACCGGCAGCGCCACCGCCGCGATGGTCAGCGCCCGTTCGGCCAGCTCCCGACGGCGCGTAATCAGCGCGGCGGCGACAAACATCCATACCCCCACCGGCCAATTGCCGCCGTTGTGGTAAGACCAAGGCTCATTCTTGGGATCGCTGCCGGTGAGCAGCCGCCATTCCGCCCCCTCCACTGCGGGGTAACACAGTTTGACCGGCATGGCGCCCACCAAATCGTCCCAGCGCGCCTCGTAGAGGTCCATGATGCCCTGCGCCTGCTCCTCGCTGGCCAGGCCGAAAATAACGGAAAACAGATTACCGAAGGCGAAAAAGCGCGCATCCAGGCGGCCGGGGCCCAGGTTCCCCACCAGGTAGCCGCCCTGTTCCGGCAGCCACGATTCCACCCACGGCGGCATCGACTCGGGGTAAATGTTCAGCGGGTTGCTATTTCCCCGCCCGAATTCCTCGGTGGCGAAGCGATGGATCTCGCTCAAGCGATCCACATCCAACCAATATTGGCTGCGAACGTAGTCGCGCAACCGCTGTTGGCGTTGCGCCGCCTGTTGCAGCAGCGGCCGGTTCTGCTCGCTGGACGCGAACAGTTCGCTTGCCGTATGCAGCGCGGCGTGGAACAGGGCCTGAATTTCCAGTGGATGGCCGTATACCCCCATGCGCCGGTCGATCATGAATGATCCGTCGGGCACCAGCAGCGTCGGAAACACCTCGAAGGAACCCTTCAGGCACAGCCGAAGAACACGCTCCATATGTTGCATGCAAGCGGCCTCGTTGCTCAGTTTCCGGTCTCCTGTCCTCTGCACGTAAGCATAGGCCAGGATCATCCACCACATCATGGCATCCACCGGGGCCACCCGCCCGATCGCACGATCGCCGAAATCCGCCAGCAAGGATTCGCCGCTGGCGTCGCGCACCACACCGAAGCTGGCCGGCATCACGCCGAGTTCAATCTCCTGGCCTTCCATTTCCAGCTCCTGGTCCAGGAGTTGCAATGCCACCTCCAGAAAATTAGCCACGACCTCCGTCTTGCCATCGGCGAGATAGGCGAAACCGGAGACCGCGAAGTCGCGCACGAAACACTCTTCGTAATTGGCCGCGGCCGGGGCTTTCGGATCGCGCGCCGCCACGGTGCCGACGGGCTTGCCCCGATAGCTGATGAGCGCCTTGTCCAGCAATTCGTAGGCCGACTCTAACGCGCGCCGGTTTAACTCAGGATCGATTGTTCTGTCTGTCACGAAAACCTCTGCATGTTCTTAGTTAAACCGGATCGTTCAGCGAATCGCAGCCGGCCCGGTGATATACCCGGGCTGAATTCAACCGCCGGTGCGAAAACCCGGGTACAAAGTCATGCCCCCGTCGACATACAAGGTGGCGCCGGTCATGTAATCGGAAGCGTCCGAGGCCAACCACACCGCCGTTTGCGCGATGTCCGGCGGATCGCCCACCCGCCCGTAGGGGATCAGGGAGAGTAGCGTGGCCTCCGCCTCGGGGGTGTCCCAGGCACTGCGGTTGATCGGCGTGCGGATGGCGCCGGGCGCGATACTGTTGACCCTTATCCCGTATTGCGCCAGCTCCTGGGCCATGGTTTTCATCAACATGGAGATACCGCCCTTGGACGCCGCATAATTGGCATGGCCGGCCCAGGGAATCCGCTCGTGTACGGAAGACATGCAGATAATCTTGCCCGTCGCCCGCGACAGTTCCGGCGCCGCGCCACGGCGAATAAACTCCCGCGCCGCCTCGCGGGCACACAGAAATTGCCCGGTCAGGTTCACGTCGAGGACCCGGCGCCAGTCCTTCAGTGTCATATCGGGAAAATGCGCATCGTGCTGCAACCCGGCGTTGTTCACCAGGATATCGATACTGCCGTAAGCCTCGCACATAGTGGAGAACATCGCCCGCACCTGGTCTTCCTGGCTGACGTCGGCGCGAATCGCCATGGCCTCGCCCCCGGCGGCATGGATAGCATCGATGACCTGGCGCGCCTTATCCTCGGCGGCGGCATAATTGACCACCACCTTGGCGCCGGCGTCGGCAAGCGCGCGCGCGACCGCTGCGCCGATACCGGAGCTGCCGCCCGTGACCAGGGCGCGCTGCCCGGCCAATGGGTGCGCAGGAAATTGAATTGTACTCATTTTTGATTTCTCCTTTGCTATGCACCGGCAAAGACGGCGGGCAAGCCCTCAAGCCCCGGCGCCGCGCCGGATCGCACAATGAACGACACTGACAACGAGTATCCAATCAGTTCGTCCCTTGGCTGCCGGAATAGTTCAGTGGCCACGCCTCGGCAATGGCCTAGGCAAGCGACAGGCATGGCGTGAAACAGACAGAAAATATGCTAATGCTGCATGATTCGCGCATCAGTCGCAGTGTTGCGACGTGGGCGATTGCAAGGGGCAAGACCTGACTCCGATGCGCAAGCCTAAGTCCACCAGCTTACCCCGCGCTTGTGGAAACAACACTTCGCCAGTGTCCCAACATACTCACCTCTGCATAACCTACGATCGGGTGCAAGTACGCCGGTGGGTTAGCAATTACCACATCCTGACGCCTCTCCCCTTTCTCCCCCGGGGAGAAGGGCCGGGGATGAGGGCCGGCCCATCTTCGGGTCCGCCGCGTTTCCTACATCCGGTCCAGCGGGCTCACCACCCCCTTGCCGCCCCGGTTCAGCACGTGAGTGTAGATCATGGTGGTGCTCACGTCCTTGTGGCCCAGCAGTTCCTGCACGGTGCGGATGTCGTAGCCGGATAGCAGCAGATGCGTCGCAAAGGAATGGCGGAAGGTATGGCAACTACCCGGCTTGGCAATTCCCGTGGCCCTTACCGCTTGGCTCACTGCCCGTTGCAGCAGTTTCTCGTCGATGTGGTGGCGCCGTTCCTTATCCGAACGCGGATCGACCGAGCGCCGTCCGGACGGGAACACATACTGCCAGCCCCACTCCCGCCCAGCGTTGGGGTACTTGCGGTCCAGCGCAAATGGCAGGTGGACCTCGCCGAACCCCTCCCGTAGGTCCTGTTCGTGCAGAATTTTCACCTTTTCAAGGTGCGCCCTGAGCGGCTCGGCCAGCGCATCCGGCAGCATGGTTACCCGGTCTTTCGCGCCCTTGCCGTCGCGCACGAGAATCTGGCGCTGCGCAAGCTCTACATCCTTTACCCGCAGCCGCACGCATTCCATCAAGCGCAACCCCGCCCCATACAACAGGCTCGCCATCAGCCACTTGCCGCCGTCGAGATGGGCCAGCACCGCTCGCGCCTCCTCCTGGGAGAACACCACCGGCAATCGCCGTGGCTTCTGCGCCCGCTCCACGCCGTCCACCCAGCCGATCTCGCGGCCCAACACCTCGCGGTAAAGAAAAAGGATGGCCGATAAGGCCAGATTCTGCGTGGCCGCGGCCACATTGCGCGCAACCGCGAGATGGGAAAGAAATGCCGCGATATCGGCCTCCCCAAGCTCATCGGGGTGGCGCTTGTCATGAAATAGAATAAAGCGTTTAATCCAATCCAGATAGGACCGTTCGGTCCGGATACTATAATGTTTCACCCTGATCCGGGCGCGCACCTGTTCCAGCAGTTTTGGCTTGTTTTCCATCGGGGAATGAGTGTGCCTAATTCCGGTGCTTAAAATGCCCATTTGAAAATTATTGTAGAACGAAAAACAATGTGTTGCCAGAAACGTGAATGGATTAGGGGCGTTTTTTGGGGTATTTGGAATACCCTTTTTAGGGTGTCTACTTCTTGTTAGCGCGAAATAGTAATGAACCTGATTTCATATCGCTGGAAACTTAGGAAGCTTCATCGTTCGAGAGCGAAGACGGTAGAAGCCTATAAGCGCCTACAAGACAACGCGAGAAAAGAAAATAAGGCTCAAGATGAATTAGAAAGCCTTGTACATGAAGAAATGTTCGAGATTGATATGATTGATGATGATATTGAATCTCTAGAATCACGCTTTCTTATTGAGTCAGCTCGAAAGCTGATACTGCCGATCCCTGAGTTCAAGACAGATGGTGATGCATGGGTAGAGTCAAGAATAACAGGGCGTTATAGACTCTCGAAAAACGCTATGACGGAAGTGCGTACCGTGGTGAGAAAGGAACGTAAGGAGCGTAGAGAGGGGATGATAATGTGGCTTGTCGCTCTAACGGGGCTTGTAGGTGCACTAAGCGGGCTGCTTGCGGTTTGGAAGTCATAAGCGCTAACAAAAAATTCGAGAGGCAATATTTAGGGTCAGTGTAAAAACTTGCGCTTTCAATATTTAGGGTCAGTGTAAAAACTTGCGCTTTCACGCAATATTTAGGGTCAGTGTAAAAACTTGCGCTTTCACGGACTGCTTTAGTCTAGACGGTCTGATAATAACCCTCACCAAAGAGGAAAAATGGCCCGGCTACCACGGATCAGCCTACCCGGCATCCCACAACACATAATACAGCGCGGTAACAATCGTCAGGTCTGTTTTGGTTCAGAAGAAGATTTTGCTGCCTATGCATACTGGTTGGAGGAGTGTTCCCGAAAAAGCAAGGTTGCCATTCATGCATGGGTATTCATGACCAATCATGTTCATTTATTGGTCACGCCTGAAACAAAAGATGGCGTATCCAGAATGATGCAGACGCTCGGACGGCACTACGTTCGATATTTCAACCATACCTACCTGAGGACAGGTACCTTGTGGGAAGGGCGCTTCAAGTCATGTGTGGTGGACGCAGAGGATTATCTATTGGTTTGCCAACGATATATTGAACTCAATCCTGTAAGGGCAGGAATGGTGACGGCCCCAGGAGACTACGCGTGGTCGAGCTATCAGGCTAATGGATTGGGTCAGCAGATAAAGCTCTGTACCCCACACCGTGGCTATCTGGCGCTTGGAGCAACCATTGCTGAACGGACGGCGGCATATTGCGAGATATTCGTGGGGCAACTGGATGCAATGATACTGAAGCAGATTCGGCAGGCCTCGAATCAGGGGATGGCATTGGGAAGCGACAGCTTCAAGATAGAGGTGGAGCACCTGACTGGGCGACGAGTCAACCCGTTGAAGAGAGGGCCTAAGCGTAAAGATGGTGAATAGTTTTTACACTGACCCCAAATATTCACCCCAAATATTCCCATCCCCACAGGCTCAACAAAAGCAACAAGATGTGATAAAAAGGATCTTGGCAGCATAATCAGGAAACGGAACACTCCTTAACGGCGCTACCAAACTGTCCAACTATGTGGGACTACCTCAATCGTTTCATGATCCGCCAACCAGAGTTGCGTATGCTACGGTAAACAAAATAATCCTAAAGGGACATGACTTACATTAAAGAGCCGTGGCATCAAGCACGCCCCCTCTTCAGGCGCGCGTGCTTGAGCGCGACGCAAGCACCCTTGACACGCTTAATCCGTGCGGGTTATCGTCCGGGCAGGCAGGACAGGCTTTCTATCTCATGGAAAAAGGCAACGGTATCGGTGTAACGCCCCAGGACACCCTTGATCCATCGGATTGGAAAGACCTCCGGGCCCAGGGCCACCGCATGCTCGACGATATTCTGGACTATCTGGAGCATATCCGCGAGCGCCCGGTGTGGCAGCCGATCCCACAAGACGTGCGCGCCCTATTCCATCAACCGCTTCCCAAAGAGCCGTCCGATCTCGCCACGGTGCATGAAACGTTCATGCAAAACATTCTTCCCTTCGCCGTGGGCAATGCGCATCCGGGCTTCATGGGCTGGGTGCATGGCGGCGGGACACCGGTCGGCATGCTGGCGGAGATGCTGGCCGCCGGGCTAAACGCAAATCTTGGCGGGCGCGACCAGATGCCGATCGAGGTGGAACGGCAACTGGTTCAGTGGGTGCGAGAACTCTTCGGCTTTCCCGAAACCGCAAGTGGCCTGTTCGTGACTGGTACATCCATGGCGAATCTGATCGCCGTTCTCGTTGCTCGGACGGCCGCCATGGGCGTCGGCGTGCGCCATCAGGGCGTTGCCGGCAGTGGCAAACGTCTGACCGCTTATACGTCCGCCGGCGCCCATGGCTGTATCGCACAAGCGATGGATCTTTCCGGCTTCGGGATGGACGCCCTCCGGGTCATTCCGATGGATGATCGGCACCGGATGGATGTCGCGGCGCTGGAGCGTGCCATCGTAGCGGATCGGAGCGTCGGCCTGACCCCGTTTTTCATCGCCGGAACGGTGGGCACGGTGGATGTCGGCGCCATCGATAATCTTGCGGCTCTTGCAGATATCGCCCATCGAGAGGGGCTTTGGTTTCATGTCGATGGCGCATACGGAGCTCTTGCCGTTCTGGCTCCGGATATTGCCCCTCGTCTTGCGGGTATCGAGCGGGCTGATTCCATCGCCTTCGACTTCCATAAATGGGGCCAGGTGCCATACGATGCGGGTTTTATCCTGGTACGGGACGGCGCCCTCCACCATGCCACATTCGCCTCGCCCGCGGTTTATCTGCGACGGGAAACCCGTGGCATGGCGGCTGGCTCCCCCTGGCCTTGCGACTTCGGGCCCGATCTCTCCCGCGGGTTCAGGGCGCTCAAGACCTGGTTCACCATCAAGGTCTATGGCGCGGAGAAGCTTGGCCGGGTCATTTCCGGCGCCTGCGCGCTCGCCCGGTACATGGGACAGCGTATCGAAGCAACACCGCTGTTGGAGCTCCTGGCGCCGATTTCACTGAATATTATCTGCTTCCGCTACCGTAGCGCGGATTCCGACCGGGTCAATGCAAACATCGTTACCGCTCTGCAAGAGTCCGGAATCGTTGCGCCGTCCACAACGACGATCGATGGGCGCTTGGCTATTCGCGCTGCCATCGTCAATCACCGCACCGACGCGCGTGATATCGACGCCTTGCTCAGGGCAACGCTTGCATTCGGCGAGATCCACGCCACAACCGCGCAACCCAGGAAAACCTCATGAATTTCACCGACTCGAAACAATATCTCACGGATGACGATGCGCACAAACCGCTGATGGGACTGGCTACGCTGATGAGAATGGCCTTTTCTGGCGTTGATCTTGCGCCTCTGGGGGCGGAATTGATCGCTCGCGCGCAGCGCAACCCGAACGATGCCAATGCGTTGATGGATTTATCGACGATTTTGCAACTCAAGTTCAACCCGGAGATATCGCTGGCCACCCAAGCGCAAGCGCTGGAGATCCAGCAGCTTTACCATTTGCCGGCCAGTGGCCCGACCGGTATCCGGTTGCTCGCCATCATGGCGCCTGGCGAGTTGATGACGAACGCCCCTTTGGAGTTTCTGCTGGAAAAATCCGATGTCTCGCTTGATATGCTCTATGTAGCGCCTAATCTACCGTTCCCCTCGTCTCTGCCCGATCACGATCTGGTGTTCGTCGGCGTTGGCGAATCCGACCAAAACCGTCCGCTGTTGAAACAACTCGAGGGGGTCATGGCGTCCTGGCCGCGCCCGGTGCTTAATGCGCCCGATCGAATTGCCCTGACGTCGCGCGAAAACGCGGGCGCGTTGCTGAAATCCGCGCCGGGAGTCGTTATGCCGATCTCGGTGCGCATCGACCGGCAGACGCTGGAACGCGTCGGCCGCGAAGCGTTGTCGATGACCACCGTTCTTGAGGAGGGGGATTTTCCTATTATTGTCCGGCCGATCGACTCGCACGCGGGCCGGGGCCTGGCCAAGATCGATGATCCCAGCGCCATCGTGGACTACCTGCAAACGATGCCGGACAACGCGTTCTATGTTGCCCGCTTCGTCGACTATCGCGGGCCGGATGGTCTGTTCCGCAAGTATCGGATCGTTCTTATCGGCGGCCGTCCGTTTGCCGGCCATATGGGAATATCCACGCATTGGATGATCCATTACCTGAATGCGGGCATGACCGAAAGCGCCGCAAAGCGTGCCGAGGAAGCGCGCTTCATGGCCGACTTTGAAGAGGACTTCGCCCGCCGCCACGAAGACGCCTTTAGCGCCATTACCGAGCGCATGAAGCTCGACTACCTGGTGCTCGATTGTGCGGAAACGCCTGATGGTCGCTTGCTGATTTTCGAGGTCGATACCGGCGCGGTCATTCACGCAATGGATCCCGTCGATATCTTCCCATACAAACAACTCCCGATGCGCAAGGTGTTTGATGGCTTTCGCGAGATGTTGGTTAATACGATAAAGCGTAACAGTTTTTTAACCACTTCTTAGAAAAATCAGCCGACTGTTAAGATCAAGGGGCGCTGCCGTGAAAATTGAGCAAACGGCGCTATGCAGACGCCTTAGAGTGCCCGTGTGGACCCACTGATAGTTCGCCCTCCTCTTCCAGCCACCGAGCAGCTTCTGGTGGAAGGCGGCGACGCCCGCATTGCGCTTGACCCGGACAGCGGTCTGAATAAATACGGTTGTTCACCATCCCCTGATCCGGACGGGGCGGCATTCGGCTCCGCGACGGCATCGGTTATCTCCACGGCGGGCCTTGCCGCTGCGAACCATCTTCGCCACAGGCTCCTCCTGGCTTCCGGCGCGGAGCCTCGCGCGGTCACTTACGCCCGCGAGATTAATCGCATCCGACGCGAATTGGTTCAATGGTGCGGAGTAGCCGATCTCCGCGGTCTCGATGTCGTCTTCGCTGCATCGGGCACAGATATTCACCTAATTTCCGCCCAGCTCGCTGGTAGCGCCGAATCCATGCCTACACTCGCGGTTATGGTGGACGCGGCGGAGACAGGCAATTGCGTGCCGGCGGCCTTGGCCAGCCATCACTTCAGCACCCGTTCCGCGCTGGGAGACACGGTCGTCGAAGGTGCATCCATCGCCGGCGGCGGCGCAATTGAAGTCGTGACGGTGCCTATTCGCCTGGCCAATGGATTCGCGCGGCAGGCGGCGGACGTAGATGCCGAAGTCGAATCATTGGTAACCAAGGCGGCTGCAGTGGGGCAGCGCGTCCTCCTGATACTTGTCGATGTCTCCAAAACCGGATTGATCGCGCCGAGCCCAGCCTGTGTTTCGGCGCTATATCGCCGACTGCCGGACACGGTCGGCGTCCTGGTCGACGCGTGCCAGTTCCGGATCGCGCCATCGACCTTGCGCGCCTATCTGACGCATGGCTTCATGGTCGCCTTGACCGGGTCGAAATTCGTAACCGGCCCAGCCTTCTCCGGTGCATTGCTGATCCCCTCGGCGATCGCGCAGCGACTCCATGGACGCCCGCTCCCGCGTGCCCTACAAGCCTATTCCGCCCGGGCCGATTGGCCCCAAAGCTGGGCCGCGGCCGGATTCCTCGATAACATCGCCAATTTCGGGCTGTTGCTACGCTGGGAAGCGGCTTTGCAAGAGCTGCGGGCGTTGCGCGCGGTGCCGGAAGCCGCGGTCGCGCGCTTTCTTCAGGCATTCGCGCGTGCCGTTCAGAACCGACTGGCGAGCGATCCTCTATTCGAGCCATTGCCCCTGCCACCACTTGACCGCCGTCCGTTCATCGCGCCGACGACCAGCTGGGATCATATCCCGACGATCTTTCCCTTTCTGCTTTACCATGCCGACACCCGTGCCGGGAAAACGCCGCTGACCCGCGAAGAGACCCTGCGGGTCTACCGATTACTGCAAACCGACCTGGCCGGCCAGTCTAACTTAAACCGCACTACCTTAACCGGTGGCATCGCCACACTACGCTGCCAATTGGGACAGCCGGTTGCGTGCGGCAACCGCGACGGCACGCCGTTGAGCGCGTTACGCCTATGCGCCAGCGCACGACTCATCGTCGAGGCGACAGCGCAAGACGGCCGCAATGCCTCTGCCGTCATTGAGCGGGCGTTAGCGGCGTTAGATAAAACGGCCTTGCTTATTTGTTAAGAGTCGGTCGGACTTGAAGTAATCCGACGTCCGATAATATTTCAACACGCCAAAACAGGTCAGGCAACGCAAGAAATCAATACCTCATTGATTGGCTGGCTTCGCCGGCGAGGTAAAATCGCCTGACCACTACCCGGTGCGAAGCGCCCAAAGAAAAGCAGATGATGCATCCCTTACGTTTCATGGACGATAACGGTACATTTTGTGTTGGGTGCAAGCGCCGACACGGCCCGCTATGGTAGTCGGAAGCGGCCCGTAGATCGGCCGGGGCGCTCCATTCCGCAGACTAATGTGGCCGAGTTTTCCAGAGCCGGCCCCACTCGCTGCTTGTCGTTCTCTCCTGCGTGAATAGACGCTGCTCACCAGCACCGTCTCAGCACTTATGCTAGCCTGTGTATTGGCGCACAAGTCAAATCCGCCATCGGCGGGCAAGCATGATACGCGATCTTCGTCGGTGCGTTGGTTCAGATTTTGTCCGTGGAGCCTGATTGCACGGTTTGGCGTCTTTAACCTCGTAGCCACTCATGCTTGGACAGATGAAGACAAGAAAAATACTCGGCGGCACTACATCCGGTGCGCTACCAAAGCAGGTCTGCTGAAGAAGAATATTCCGTTGGCAGCTAACGAACACTCTCTGGCAAACAACGCAAAATGGGGTGGACGATGGGGCTCGAACCCACGACAACCGGAATCACAATCCGGGACTCTACCAACTGAGCTACGTCCACCACTGACAAGTCTGCCGGGCATCATAACAATGGCGTGCCCGACAGGGATCGAACCTGTAACCCCCAGCTTAGAAGGCTGGTGCTCTATCCGGTTGAGCTACGGGCACTACTCAACCTGCTTTAACCGCTGGTCGGGGTGGAGAGATTCGAACTCCCGACATCCTGGTCCCAAACCAGGCGCGCTACCAGGCTACGCTACACCCCGCAAAGGCGAGAAATATACATGGATTGGCCTAAAAGGTCAATCCGCTACCCAAGGGACCGGAGGGCGCCGGCGGCTTTTCCCAGTCATTCAATGGGGGCAGCGCTTTTCTTTAAAGATTCCATTACGTTCCCCGACCCGGGCCGTATCGATTTTTATCTTGAGTATCCCTGCCCAAAAATGCGATGATTGCAGTTTGACTTTAAGATCAATTTATCCCACTCAAGCAATGGCAGCAAAAATCATTAACGGCAAGGCAATCGCGGATCAAATCCTGCAAGATTTAAAACAGCGCGTCGAACAACGCGTAACCCGGCAACAGCGCGCCCCTGCGCTAGCCGTGCTGCTCGTGGGCACCGATCCGGCATCGGCGATTTATGTACGCAATAAACGCCGTTCCTGCGAGCTCGTCGGCATCCGTTCCATCTCCCACGATCTGCCCGTCACTACTACCCAGGACGCCTTGCTCGGCTTGATTGACCGACTCAACAAAGACGCCGCAATCGATGGGATCCTGGTGCAAATGCCGCTCCCTCCGCACATTAACGGAGAAACGATCATCGAGAGTATTTGTCCCGGCAAAGACGTCGATGGATTCCACCCCTATAACATCGGGCGTTTGGCGGTGCGTATGCCGATTTTACGTTCATGTACGCCCTATGGAGTGATGACGCTGCTCAGAAGCACCGGAGAAGCACTGAAAGGCAAGCATGCGGTCATCATTGGTGCATCCAACCATGTAGGGCGTCCCATGGGGCTAGAATTGCTACTGGCAGGATGCACGGTCACGACTTGCCATCGCTTCACCCATCGCCTGCAAGACTTCGTTAAGTCCGCCGACATTCTAGTGGCGGCGGCAGGCAAGCCCTCGTTGATTAAAGGAGAGTGGATCAAAGAAGGCGCCATTGCCATCGATGTAGGAATCAATCGCCTGGAGAGCGGGAAAATCCATGGCGACATCGAATTCGAGCAGGCTGCCCAACGCGCCGCCTGGATCACACCGGTACCCGGCGGCGTCGGTCCGATGACGGTCGCTACTTTATTGGAAAATACGCTGTACGCGGCGGAAAAATTGCACCCATCACAAACCGCCAATGCGCTCCCGCAAGACTAACCGTCTTCATGCCACCGGCGTAGCAATGCGACATCGACATAGGTACTGCCGTCGGCGTCGCCTTGCAACACGTGAAACGGCAGCCCTGGCTCGCCCAAATCGCTTAACACCGCCACCGCATGATCGAAATTTTCCCGGACGGTGTAACTGCTGACCGTAACGACGGTTTTGATACCGGCCCCGAGACTGGCTTTTAGGCCGTTTGCCGAATCTTCAACGGCAAGACAATCCTGAGAACGCCACCCCAACCGATTTAATACCCATGAATAAATATCCGGCGCCGGTTTTTTAGTGGGAACGATGTCGCCGGCGGCAATCAGATCAAACCATGATTCCGCATCCTCTGCCAGGCCATTGCGTAATAGAGCAGTCACGTTTTCCGGCGTGGTGGTGGTTGCGATGGCTAGACGCAACCCCGCCTCCCTCGCTTCCGCCAGCAATCGCTTCACTCCGGGGCGGAGTCGAATCTGGCCGGTATTGAGCATATCGACATAGTGGCGTGTCTTGATTTGGTGAAGTTCCGCTACCAATGAATCAAATGCCGCTGGCCTTTCGGCATCCGCCAAGAAGCGATCGGCATAATACCGGAGACGCTCTTTGCCTCCCGTTACCGTCAGTAATTCGCCGTATAATCCCACATCCCATACCCAGTCTAATCCTAATTCGCGAAATGCGGCGTTAAACGCTACACGATGCCCATCCCGTTCCGTATCGGCCAACGTTCCGTCTACATCGAATATAAGCGCCGTTAGCTTTTTCATCTTGATCCAGTCCTTGCGATGATAGGAAAATTCTGCTATTAAAGCGGTTTGCTCACAGAAACGAGATCGCAACTATGCCAGCCGAACTGCATAAGCAATTTAAGCCATACACCCCAAAAAAGGGTGAGGAATATATGAATCCGAAGCAGCTCGCGCATTTTCGCAAAATTCTGGAGGACTGGAAAGCCGAGCTCCGCCAGGACATCGATAGCACCGTCCATGCCATGCAGGAAGAAGCGACGCTATTCGCCGATCCAAACGACCGCGCCAGCCAAGAATCCGATATGGCGCTAGAATTGCGCAACCGGGACCGCGAGCGCAAGCTCATTAAGAAAATAGACGAGACCGTCGCCAAAATAGACACTGGCGATTATGGCTATTGCGAAAGCTGTGGCGTGGAAATCGGATTAAAACGACTGGAAGCCCGTCCTACCGCTACCCTATGTATCGATTGTAAGACCTTGGAAGAACTGCGGGAAAAACAAGTCGCTAAATAAAGTCGTTGCTGGAAGTCCGTTTGCCATGTCCGCCTCACCGCAATATCTGTCGTTCGCTAATGTTTATAATGGGTTGCTTTATAGTTTAATGAGTTGGCAACAGCTAACGCGCTTTTGGGAAAAAAGCATCGACGCTGGCGCGGGATGGTACTTATATGCGATCGGCGAGACACGCCCAGAAAACCCGGCGAGTGCGCCCCAGGTGAAACAATTTATCCACGAAGTCGATACACTGCTCCATCACGAGCACTGCGAGGATTACTGCGGTATTGTCTACACTGATGACATTGAAGCGCCAACACTTGTCAAGATTTACGACCCTAACCACCTCGGTAGCTCCTGCGGTTCCAGTAGAATGCCGCCCCCTCTGCCGGGATGGCTCATGAGCCGGATGCCGCCGGATGAGCTGATACCCCACCGGATTATTCCCGCCAACCGTAAGCGATGGTGGTGATCGTTTTTTCCCGGATAGCGCACACGCATTGTGCGGTAAATAAAATAAAAAAAGCGGCTAGAAGCCGCTTTTTTTATTTTCAAGTGTATTTATTTATGTTGTTAATTCATTCCTCGGTAGCAACGGGTGCTGGTGGTTCATGCAGCGCTTTCATACTTAAACGCAAACGCCCTTTTTCATCCGCCTCCAGCACCTTTACTTTTACCAATTGTCCTTCCTTGAGATGATCGGCCACCGAGGCAACACGCTCATGCGCAATTTGAGAAATATGAAGCAATCCATCCTTACCGGGAAGCACGCTGACAATCGCGCCAAAATCCAATAATTTCAGAACCGTTCCTTCGTAAGTTTTGCCCACTTCCACTTCCGCGGTCAAATCAATGATGCGCTGCTTCGCCAAGCTGCATCCTTCCGACTTCAAGCAAGCGATGGATACAGTGCCATCCTCGGCAATATCGATAGTCGTGCCGGTTTCCTCTGTCAACGCGCGAATCACCGCGCCACCCTTGCCGATCACGTCGCGAATCTTATCCGGGTTGATTTTCAACGCGACAATTCGCGGCGCATTTTCCGAAATTTCGCTTCTGGGGGAAGGCATGGCTTCCTGCATCAATCCAAGAATATGCATCCGTCCCTCGTTGGCCTGCGCGAGCGCCGCCTGCATAATTTCCTTGGTAATGCCATTGATCTTAATATCCATCTGCAAGGCAGTCACCCCACGCTCGCTACCGGCAACCTTAAAGTCCATGTCGCCAAGATGGTCTTCATCACCCAAAATATCCGTCAGCACGGCAAAGCGGTTACTCTCCTTAATCAATCCCATGGCGATGCCGGCGACGTGCGCTTTTAGCGGCACCCCGGCATCCATCAAGGACAGGCAGCCGCCACATACGGACGCCATGGAACTGGAACCGTTGGACTCGGTAATTTCGGATACCACGCGCATGGTATAGCCGAATTCTTCGGCACTCGGCAATACCGCCACCAATGCCCGCTTGGCTAACCGCCCGTGGCCGATTTCCCGGCGCTTAGGCGTTCCGACGCGGCCGGTTTCACCGGTCGAATACGGGGGAAAATTGTAATGCAGCAAAAACCGCTCGCTATACTCTCCTTGCAAGGCGTCGATCGTTTGCTCGTCCCGGCCCGTGCCTAGGGTGGCGACAACCAGCGCCTGCGTCTCTCCACGAGTGAACAACGCGGAGCCGTGTGTACGCGGCAAAACGCCCGTACGAATAGTGATCGGACGCACGGTGCGCGTATCACGACCATCAATACGCGCTTCCCCAGCCAAAATCTGGCCCCGCACAATCTTCGCTTCAATATCCTTGAATACGCTCTTTAACAGTTGTGCACGCGCGGGGGTGGCGTCCTCGCCCGCCAATTCGCTGAAAACGCGGCTGCGCACTGCGTCTATTTGTTCGGTCCGCGCCTGCTTCTGCTTAATCTTATACGCCTGAGTCAAGTCAGCCTCCGCCAATTGGGCCACTTGTTCTACCAGCGCAGCATCTTTCTCCTGCGGCTGCCAGTTCCATGGTTCGGCGCCCGCTTCCTCCGCTAACGCTTCGATCGCGTCAATCGCCGTTTGCATTTGCTCATGACCGTAAACCACGGCGCCAAGCATTACGTCTTCTGGCAATTCCAGCGCTTCGGACTCGACCATCAGCACCGCCTGTTTCGTACCAGCCACCACTAAATCCAACTCGGATTGGGTGCTAAGCTCGGTTGCCGTCGGGTTCAGAATATACTGGCCGTTCGCATAGCCTACCCGCGCAGCGCCGATAGGGCCGGCAAAGGGAATCCCTGAAATCGCCAGGGCAGCGGATGCCCCGATCATGGCAGGGATATCGGAATCAATCTCGCTATCGGACGAAACCACCGTGGCGATGATTTGAACTTCGTTATAGAAACCTTCGGGAAACAGCGGACGAATGGGACGGTCTATCAGGCGACAGGTCAGTATTTCTTTCTCGCTGGGCCGGCCTTCCCGCTTGAAAAACCCGCCAGGTATCCTGCCCGCCGCGTAAGTTCTTTCTTGATAATCCACCGTCAAGGGGAAAAAATCCTGGCCCGGTCTTGCCTCTCTAACGCCAACCGCAGTCACCAGCACCACCGTGTCGCCCATGCTGACCAGCACCGCGCCATCCGCCTGGCGCGCGATCTCACCCGTTTCCAGGGTTACCTGATGACGCCCATAAGCAAAACTCTTTTTAACGTGCCTCAAAACCATATCCTTTTCGTTCAATACCGGCTGCCATGATCCTCATGGCGTTTTTGGAAGGACTTCCAGCGCCCATTACCCCCGCACCCGCTTGCGGAAAGCTTGTGTGTTACTTACGCAAGCCCAGACGCCCGATCACACTGCGATAGCGGTCCGCGTTTTTACGCTTCAGGTAATCCAGCAGTTTACGACGCTTGCTCACCATACGCAGCAAGCCACGGCGGGAATGATGGTCTTTCAAATGAATCTTGAAATGGCCGGTGAGATCATTGATTCGCGCGGTGAGCAGCGCAACTTGCACTTCCGGCGAGCCAGTATCGCCTTGAGCCTTCTGATAATCAGAAACAATCTTAGCCTTGTCGGCGCTAGCTACTGACATTCTTTATCTCCAGATCTGCAAAAGGGGAATTTTACCTTTATTTTCATTTTCTTCACAAGCAATTCTTGTGGTTAGCCGAGATCAACGTGCTTTCTCCGTCTCGGCGCCGGAAAACTCAGTAATCAAACGACGGGGGATGATATTTCCATCTCCTCCCCATTCCCCAAGGCCTATAAACAAGTGACGATCATCGTACAAGCGGACGATTCCCTCGTCCGCTGGGCGCGCTTTCCACACTTTCTGGCCCTGCCGCAAATAAAAAGCACTTTCTTTATCCAGCGCCACACCGGGATAATCTTCCAACAACGCATCCACAAGCAGTAAACAACCATCTCGCTGCCCGGAGGATAGCTGCTCCAATTGCGCAAGCGTTACCGCCTGTTGTATCGAAAACCGGCCGCTTGCTAGACGCCGCAATGCAATAAGGTGGGCGCCACATCCTACGTCGTTCCCGATGTCTTCCATCAGCACGCGGATATACGTCCCCTTGCCGCAAGCGACGGTCACATCAAACTCATCGTCTTGGAAACGGTCGAGGATCAGTCGGTGAATCGTAATCGCTCTGCGCGGCCGCTCAACAGTCTCACCACGCCGGGCATAATGGTAGAGCGCCTTACCTTGGTGCTTAAGCGCCGAATACATTGGCGGCAGTTGAGTTATTTTCCCGGTAAATCGCTGAATCGCCTGCTCCAGCCGCCACCGTGCCACATTCACGACTCGACTATCGATAATGTCTCCCTCGCTATCTCCTGTCGAGGTTGTCTGGCCGAGCTTAGCCGTCGCCTGATATACCTTATCCGAATCAAGCAGATATTGAGAAAATTTGGTTGCTTCGCCTAGACAGATCGGCAATAAGCCGGTAGCGAGCGGATCCAGGGTGCCGGTGTGACCTGCCTTAGCCGCATTAAATAAGCGTTTGACCCGCTGAAGCGCAGTATTGGAGGTCATACCGGACGGCTTATCGAGCAACAGCACGCCATTGACACGGCGCCGCGAAGAACGAGAACGCTGAACCGTCAAAATAGCCCGTTCCCCACGCTAGGTATCTTCATCCTGACGGTGGTCGCCACGCGCATTGTCTTCTGCAACGGCTTGCTCGATAAGGGACGAGAGTGTGCTTCCCCGCTCGACAGAAACATCATAATGAAAATGAAGCACTGGCACGATGCGCAATTTCATCCGGTGCGCCAACTGGCTACGCAGGAAGCCTGCGGCCTGTCCCAGCACCTTCAGCACGTCCTCCGCAGACGTCTGCCCACTCAACAACGTGAAAAAAACCTTGGCATGAGAGTAGTCCGACGTCACTTCGACATCGGTCAGTGTAATCAGACCGACACGCGGATCCCGCAACTCAAGACGAAGAATATCAGCGAGTTCACGCTGAATCTGATCGGCGATCCGGCGCGCCCGGGCGGGATGTTTAGGCATGGAATGCGTCTCTACGCTGTACGCGGCATCTGGTTTCTTAAGTTCCGCGCTTAAAGACTTCTCGCTACTTCAACGACTTCAAAGACTTCGAGTTGATCGCCTTCGTTTAAATCATTAAATTTTTTCAACGACAAACCGCACTCGAACCCCGACTTCACTTCTTTCACATCGTCTTTGAAGCGTTTCAATGAATCCAGTTCACCCGTATGAATGACCGTATTATCCCGCAACACGCGAACCAGCGAATGGTGCCGCACGACACCGTCCAAGACGTAGCATCCCGCCACCGTCCCCACCCTGGAAATACGAAACACCTGACGAATCTCTACCAGGCCAATAACGCTTTCCTTCCGTTCCGGTGACAGCATCCCGGACAACGCGGCTGTTACATCATCCACCACATCGTAAATAATATTGTAATAGCGCACATCAACACCGGTCGATGCCGCTAACTTACGCGCCGTCGCATCCGCTCGCGTGTTGAAGCCGACAACCACGGCCTTGGACGCCACCGCTAAGTTCACGTCCGACTCGCTGATCGCGCCTACCCCGCTATGAATCACGTTAACTTTGACCTCATCGGTCGACAACTTCTGCAAAGAGTGTATTAGCGCCTCACTGGACCCCTGCACGTCTGCTTTAATAATCATTTGCAGCGTTTTTACCTCGCCTTCCGCCATCTGGTCAAACATACTTTCCAGCTTAGCCGCCTGCTGCTTCGCCAACTTAACATCGCGGAATTTCCCTTGGCGGAACAAGGCAATTTCACGCGCCTTGCGCTCATCGTTCAGCACCATGATTTCTTCGCCTGCCAGAGGAACCTCGGATAGCCCCTGAACCTCTACTGGAATCGAAGGGCCCGCTGCCTTGATCGATTTGCCATTTTCGTCCAGCATCGCCCGCACTCGGCCAAACACGGTACCCGCCAATAACATGTCACCTTGGTGCAGCACGCCGCTTTGCACCAAGATCGTCGCGACTGGCCCGCGCCCCTTATCCAGGCGAGATTCGACGACCAGTCCTCTTGCAGGCACATCCACGGGCGCCTTTAGCTCAAGTATTTCGGCCTGCAATAGCACGCTTTCCAGCAAACCATCGATTCCCTGTCCACTTTTCGCCGATACTTCGACGAACATGGTGTCCCCGCCCCATTCTTCCGGCACTACTGTTTGGGCGACTAATTCTTGTCTTATTCTTTCCGGATTAGCTTCCGGCTTGTCGATTTTGTTTACCGCCACGACCAGCGGCACATTCGCCGCCTTGGCATGATGGATCGCCTCAATGGTCTGGGGTTTCACCCCATCGTCCGCCGCGACCACGAGAATAACCACATCAGTCGCTTTCGCGCCGCGGGCGCGCATGGCCGTAAAGGCCTCATGACCCGGCGTATCTAGGAAAGTCACCATCCCGCGCGGCGTCTCGACATGATAGGCGCCAATATGTTGAGTAATTCCACCTGCCTCACCACTTGCCACCCGCGTACGGCGGATGTAGTCGAGCAAAGAGGTTTTACCATGATCGACATGCCCCATGACCGTTACCACCGGTGCTCGCGGCATCAGTTCGGCCGCATGAACTTCCTCGGCTTCCGTAAGGTAGGATTCGGGATCATCTAATTTGGCTGGTTTGGCGATATGACCGAGTTCTTCAACGACGATCATCGCGGTTTCCTGATCGAGCACTTGATTAATCGTGACCATGGAACCCATCTTCATCATTGTCTTGATGACTTCCGCCGCTTTTACCGCCATCTTCTGCGCCAGAGTGGCTACCGTAATCGTTTCAGGAACCAACACCTCGTGGATGATCGGTTCCGTGGGCGCGACAAATCCATGGGCTGTTTCCGCTGCCGCCCTCTGTTTTCCGCCTTTTTCCTTGCGCTCGCGCCAGGAACCGGTGGGAATACCGCCCCCACGGACTCTCATGGTACGCTTTCTCGCGTTTTCACCTGCCCAGCCGGCGGCGGGCTGCACTTTCGATTTTTTGGCTCCCTTTTTCTCCCCGGCAGCGCCTTCTTTCTTCGCCATGGGCTTGTGCAACGTACCTTCCGGTGGCGCTGGCTGTACGGCAGGCGCAGGTTCAGCCTCAACCGGCTCTTTTACGGCTTCTGTCTCTGCCGTCACCGCAACCGCCTGCTCTTCCTTGATTTTTTGTTCTCTATCCTGCTTGGCACGCAACTCCTCTCGCTGGAGGTTCATTAACTCCGTCTGCTTACGCGCTTCCGCTTCGCGTTTTGCCGTCTGTTCCGCATCGATGACTTGGGACGGCACAGGCTCCTCCACTGCTGCTGCCACCACTACCGTTTCAGCACTTCCCTCCCGCTTAACGAATACCCGCCGTTTGCGCACCTCCACCTGAATAGTGCGCGCTTTTCCCATACTGTCGGACTTCTTGATTTCCGTGGTTTCCCGCCGGGTCAGGGTGATTTTTCTCTTTGGCTCCTTCACCCCATGGGATCGTCTCAGATAATCCAGCAATTGCTTCTTATCTTGCTCGGTCAATAAATCTTCTACTAACGACTTATCGACACCGGCTGCATGCAGCTGCTCCAGCAATCGTGAAGCCGGTACTCCCAGTTCATCGGCGAACTGTTCTACATTCAACTGACCCATTCCGGCTATCCCTCCATCAATACCAACCTTAAGCAAACCACGGCGCTCTGGCCGTCATAATTAACGCTTTAGCCCGCTCGTTTTCCATCTCCGTCATCTCTACTAAGTCGTCTACCGCCAAATCCGCTAGATCATCCATCGTCAAGACACCCTTTGCGGCTAAATCACGCGCCAACTGGGGATCCATTCCTTCCATATGCAACAATTCTTCGGAAACGCTATCCATCTCCTCCTCCGTTGCGATGGCCTCTACCAATAGTGCATTGCGCGCTCGGCTACGTAACTCGTTCACGATCGCCTCGTCGAGACCCTCGATTTCAAGCATTTCCGACAGCGGCACATAGGCGATTTCCTCCAAGGTGCCAAACCCCTCCTGAATAAGAAGGATAGCCACATCCTCGTCCACGTCCAGCTTCTCCATGAATAGCTTACGAATAGCGTCGTATTCCTCTTGGCTCTTCTGGTCCGCTTCCTCCACTGTCATGATATTCAGCACCCACCCCGCTAAATCGCTAGCCAGCTTGACATTCTGCCCCCCGCGCCCGATAGCCTGCGCCAACTGGTCTTCCTCCACCACCACATCCATGCTGTGGGATTCCTCGTCGACAACAATACTGCTCACTTCGGCAGGCGCTAGCGCGCCAATCACAAATTGCGCGGGATCGGGAGACCACAAAACGATATCTACCCGCTCACCCGCCAGCTCGGCAGTCACGGCTTGCACCCGCGAACCGCGCATACCGACGCAAGTACCAATCGGATCAATGCGTTGATCGTTAGAATGCACCGCAATTTTGGCGCGCAAACCAGGATCACGCGCTGCGGCTTTAATTTCGAGCACGCCCTCCTCCAGCTCAGGAACTTCGAGCTCAAAAAGCCTGGTGAGAAACTCCGGTGCGATGCGCGAGAGAATTAATTGCGGGCCACGCGGACTCCGCTCAATTTTCTCCAGATAAGCCCGCACCCGGTCTCCTACGCGCAAATTTTCTTTCGGAATAACTTTATCCCGCGGCAGCAAGGCCTCAATCCGCCCCACCTCGATAATCGCATTACCTCGCTCCATGCGCTTGATGACACCACTCACCAAATGTTCCTTGCGCATCAGAAAATCATTTAGGATTTGCTCCCTTTCCGCCTCACGGATTTTCTGTAAGATCACCTGCTTTGCCGCTTGAGCACCAATACGGCCGAACTCTACCGAACTTAACTGCTCCTCGATGAAATCGTCGATTTCAACGCTCGCGTCGCGCCGCCGCGCTTCGCTCAACGCGACTTGCTGGTCGGGAAGTTCAATCTCGTCGTCTGGAACGACCTGCCAACGACGAAACGTCGTGTACTCTCCAGTTTCACGATCAATCACCGTGTAGACGTCAACATCCTCACGAAACCTTTTTTTGGTTGCAGATGCCAAGGCCAGCTCAAGAGCGGAAAACACCACATTAATGTCAACGTTCTTTTCCCTTGCCAGCGCATCGACCACTAACAAAATCTCGCGACTCATACCACCTCCGGCAAAATAGGTTCTTTAGCGCTGCTTCTCGTAATGACGCGCACTTTAACTAACTTATCCCTTCTCAATTCACACCTTGGGAATCAGCCTTGCTTTCTCTACATCGGCCAGGTCCAGCGACAACAACTCGCCTTCGACCTCCAATTGCAGTTTATTCTCCATCACGCCACGATTAATCCCCACGAAATTCCTTTGCTGCTGTAAAGGCATGCGCAACTTGACCCGCACGGTTTCACCCTGAAAACGGCCGAAATCCACGGGCTTTTTCAATACCCGGTCCAGCCCCGGCGAAGAAACCTCCAACCGCTCATAGTCGTAGTCGAGCTCTACCGCCAACAAGCGCGTCAAATGCTCGCTAACGCGAGCACAATCATTGATATCAACCCCCTCTGGCTTGTCTACGAACACGCGCAGCATTCTCCCATGCTGCCCAAATTCGACATCCACGAGCTCGTAACCTAAACCGTCCAGGGTCGTTTCAATCAGTGCTTGTAAGTCCATCACTCGCCGCAAACAAAAAATGGGCTCTCCGCCCATCCACATGCCCTGCAACCACATTAAAGAAACAAATAATACCAAAAAACAAGTACTAATGGAACCCACTCGCGCCCCCGCCTTTTCACCGCCAAACCGACAAAAAATCATGGGCCAAAGAATTGACCGACCAGCAGGACACGCCCTAACATGAGCCACCAGTACAACACGCGGAAACCAGCGGAGAGAGGCCCCT
>Ga0316206_1000683_pt1 | contig 39954 bp, 32 predicted proteins | sample 6monthpyrite_MG_FD_204942 | JGI IMG/M metagenome (GOLD analysis project Ga0316206, IMG submission 204942) | Microbial mat bacterial communities from mineral coupon in-situ incubated in ocean water Damariscotta River, Maine, United States -... | ecosystem: Environmental > Aquatic > Marine >...
TGGCGATCTTTGCTGCGCGGGTGCTTTTTGCTGTTCTGGTGCTTTTTGCTGCGCTGGTGCTCTATTGCCGCGCTTGCGCCCTTTGCTGCGCTTGCGCCCTTTGCTGCGCTTGCGCCCTTTGCTGCGCTTGCGCCCTTTGCTGCGCTTGCGCCCTTTGCTGCGCTTGCGCCCTTTGCTGCGCTGGCGCTTTTTGCTGCGCTGGCGCTTTTTGCTGCGCTGGCGCTCTTTGCTGCGCTGGCGCTCTTTGCTGCGCAGGCGCTCTTTGCTGCGCAGGCGCTCTTTGCTGCGCTGGCGCTCTTTGCTGCGCTGGCGCTCTATTGCTGCGCAGGTACTTTTTGCTGCGCTGGCGCTCTTTGCTGCGCTGGCGCCCTTTGCTGCGCTGGTGCTTTTTGCTGCGCTGGCGATCTTTGCTGCGCTGGCTCTCTGCACTCGGATGGCGCAGAGAATACCCGACTAGTGGTGTCCTGAAACGGTGCCAGCAAAAGGAAATTCCCATTGATAAAATAAATTTTCTAAATAAATTTCTAACTAGCTTAAATCAAAGAATGTGGTACAAGTAGCTACCTTTTCAGCAAGCTATCAACTTGATTGATATTAACAAAAATAAAATTAAATTTTTTAGAACCATGGCCTATCGCCACTTCATTAATTTGTCTCAAAATATTATTTTCTGCATAATCAAAAAAATTAAAAGAATACACATCAGGACTATATTCGAGCCATTGTTGAAATGGATGATCGCAGAACATATTTTCATACCCGTTATTTTCGCTGGGATCTCTTCCAATTCCAAGAAGTCGTTTCTTAAAAACATTGATAATCTTTTCGTCTGAAACACCTTCAATCAATTTATTAAGAGAAGCTCTTTCGTTTCCCTTTACTGAAGCTTTGCCAAATTTTTCAAAATTTCCATATATTGCCTGCTTTACCAAAATTAAATTTACAGGTTTTGTTGATTGGTTACTTCCCTTAATAGAATCCGCGATAAATCTACATAGACATATAAAAATATTTCCGCCACTAAGGATCAAGTTTTCAATCTTTTTAAAACTAATCTGATGCGTCCCCCCATCACTGCTAATAATGTAATGAAAATCTTCATTAAAAAAAAAGTACCTATCAAAGTAATATTCACTAGCAAAGGCCGTATTATCAAGAGTGAGAATAGCTGGGATTTTCTTATTTTTAACAAAGGTGTACAATCGTCGTGAACTTTCTTCTGTTGTAAAATCATTAACAAATGCGACACCTGGTCTTTCTTTGGGAAAGAGTGTTTGCTCAAACCATGATGAAGGGTGTTGAAATATAGCAACAGTGTTTGCATTAATCTCCAACTTACTATATTCACGATATACTTTTTTGGTTTTAAACTCAAACGATTCATTTTCAGCACTATAAACAGATATTGATATTGCATAGGCTAACAGAAATAGTTTTAGTGATAAATTTTTAATAAAAATACTCCTGTTTCCTTATCGTTTAAACTAATATTTTGTAAACGCTCATTCGCTCAGATTTCTAGTAAATAACAGGTCAACTTATAGGTTTAAAATATCACCGATTCTAAATATTCCATAAGAATTTGAATCTAATTTGAAGTATTTACATGTAATTTAAAAATTGGATCACTGTCAAGAAAAGCGAAAAAAGCAAAATCATGATGAATGGTTAAGAAATAATCCAGAATATTTCCACGGCCGCTAGCAGATTAATCTCTTCCCCTAACCTCTGAAAAAAAATTAAAAATGAAGTATAAAATAAAAGGGGTCAGACTAAAACTAACCCCCCCTTATAAGTTTTTAATTAGTCCAAAATTGGTTATATAAGACCTGAATATATTCTTTTATCAATGCTATATTACCAAATTGTGAATACTCTTTCACAAAAAGAAGGTATAGTGTATTTAAGTTCGATCTATAAGTTTTAACATCAATATAAGTAGAGAAACCATTTATTAACGCGATATATTCCAAGTATTTTCTAAGATAAACTTTTTTAGAAGTTGAATCCTTTACGATAAGAAAAGATGCCTCGATTAATGAACTATACTTTTCTGCTAATAATGTTTCTAATGAGGATTTCAAGTTGGCGACATCACTATGTATCGCAGAATAATAGCTTAATTGTACCTGCCCATAAATATCCAGGAGATTCAAATATTTTGCATCTGCATCCTTAAATAAATCAATATAATGTTCGCTCCTTGTTTGGACGTGAATCCATTGTTCATTCATAAATCCATAATAAATTTGATACAGAATATCACTTTCATCTCGTTTATCCATAAAACTTAAAGTATTTTTAAGAAATTTCGTCATATCTTCTAAGAATTCATGGTACCGGCTATCTGGAGCGTTATTAGATATATCGTAATAATTATTCCATATTTTTTCTTGTAGAGAAGTTTGGTCTGCCATTAGTTGATTGAGGTCGAGTATTGATTGCTCCTCTTCCGTCAACGTCGGTTCTTCTTGCACGGGGCCTGGTTCTTCTTGCACGGGGCCTGGTTCTTCTTGCACGGGGCCTGGCACTTCTTGCACGGGACCTGGCACTTCTGGTAACGGAGTGATCTCTTCCTCTTCCGCTAAAGTTTCATCCACAGGCAATGTCACTGGAGGGGCAATCTCTCTTGGTAATTCACATCGTCTATCTCCAACTAGTCCTAAATTAACAAGAAAAGAAAACTTACTCTTCAGATCATCTTTTGTCGTAACATTTACTTCCACCTTAATTTCATCGACTTGAGCGGCGGTACAAAATTTTACGATATAATGACTTTCTGCCAGTCTCTTGAGGTTATCAATAACGTTATCAAAGGCTTCTCCCAAATTTTCATTCTTTTCAGCAAAATAGAACCCATTTCTACCGATCTCCTGTAAAATATCTTTATCGGCAGCACCCCCTAGCCCTACGGTATAAATATATTGAGAACTGTTGGTCTTCATTGAATTTCTCATAGACTTAACACTATTGTTTTGTCCCTGGTAAAAAGCCTCTTCTTTGCCATCTGTAAAAATAACTACAGATGATGTTTTATAGCCACCGTTGTCACCACTTGAGAATGTTGCTTCTCTCGAATGGCAATTATCGATATAGCTACAAGTAATTCCTAATGCTTGTTCAATACCACCATAAAGATTTGTTGAGCGATATACCCTAAGTTCTTCACGCTCTCGCCACTCAGTTGAATAGACCTGAATGATGGCGTTTTTAATATCATTGGAATTACTCGTCCGTGCAATTAATTTGGTAATATCCCTCTTACCATTTAAATAATAAACAGAGATTGAGAGATTGGGGACTTTTGCCGTGTCTAACATTTTTTGCGCAAAAGCAATCGAGTTCTTTACCACTTGGTAGCATTTAACATGCTCATAGTTTTCTTCAGGCCCAATATATTGCCCATCACTATAGACTATATCATCGCAAGTATCAGTTACCGACCCAGAAAAATCCAATAATAATAAAATATCCAGGTTAAATTCTTTTGGGTTTGGTTTAGGTACAAAAGTATTTTCTGAAATTTCCACGCCATTTTCTTTAATGGAAAAAGCAGCATTTTCTAATCCCGTTAGAGGTAATTGATCTTTCGACAATGCTTGAAAAGTTAACGAGAAATAGGGGCCGTGATCGGTTATATTTCGAACACCAATAGCAATATCATTGTCGTCGGGGGCAGGCTTACTCTTTTTTGAGCCAGAGCAACTGCTAATAATGAAAGATAAACTCAAAATTATGAGGGGCAATAAAGGCTTCATAGGTCATTTCTCCCGAGAAAAAGGTTATTGATTGATGTACTTCCATCATAATAACGCACAAGGCCGAACCTGTAGGCCCAAAGGAATTATTTACACACTCTATCGAAAACTTAAACACTTTTTCCAAGTTGAAACATCTTAGGAAAGCTTATTAACTTGCGTTCCTTAAGATCAAAAATAAAAATGTAATTTTTACCCGTTATGGAAAAAGGCCGCGCAAGTGCGCGGCCTTTTTTTATTAACGGCAATATTGGATATGAGAATAAATTCTTTTGGTAAATGTTTTTTCACCGTTAAAATGACTCTGCACCAAATTAGTTGCAGGGGTCAGCAATTCAACAAAGACATTTCTTACGCTGGTTTCTAGTTTATAGCGAACATAGCGCCGGCCATATCTCGTTCTATTGTTAAGATGACAGTGTCTGTTACCAAATCCATCTCTGGTACAAAAGAAATCTCTATCTTGGTAGCTGCAAACCTCAATGTCTTCTCTCGTTTCAGATAAAGTTTTCTCAGTACTGACAGTTCCTTGCACATCATAGGGTTGTCTCACTTCTGCCGCTGTCAAACTAAAATGACCATTTTCTCGGGGTAAATCCACCTTCTTTGGAATTTTAAAATTGAAGTATTTATTTTTGTTAATGCCGGTTAATTTTAATTTTAGTTTTTTATTTTTATGATTTTTAATTTTTGCGGTATATGTGCCTACGGGAATAGTGATCAGCTTGCCTTTTCGCTTTAACGCCAATTCTTCTACCGCTGCAAATTGACCAGGGATAACGAGGCCTTTACACGAACTTAAAAATAATAAACAGAGAAAGGGGATTAAATATTTCACAATAGCTCCTTTTTACTAGGGAATCCTAGTAGCTTATAGGTTTTGTGCAGGATTCTAGCACCCAATATATCTCGTGTTAAGTGAACTTTAACGCGGCCAAAGATTTTTTTTTGCCAATTATATGACGCGATTACTCCATCGTAAAATGCCTTAGTTATTTTAAGAATGTTTTTTAAGATCTCTTCTCAACAACCGATATGATAAAAGGCGGGAGGTCAATTGACTTTTTTACTTACCTGGAAGGGAATTCTTTTCATTATTTTTTGCCTGATCAAAGGAGGATGTGCGCTCCCGGTAAATACAAAGAAAAAATTATTATTCACCGCTAGAACTCCTGCCACCCTATCCAAAATTTGTTTAGAACCATCACAGTTATTTTTATCGCCTCCCTTTACTAGCACTCCCCTTATACAAGAATTTACCGTCACAGCGGAGGCGCTCTTAAAAGATTTTAGAGATATAAATAAATTAAGCAATATAGGTGACGGAAGGAACCTGCCATCAAAAACTTCTCTATTACGGGCGATGGATGATCTCATTACCAGTACATTTCCCGTTGCCCCCTACCAACAAATTTTAGGTCAAGATAATCCCGTACAAATCATTTGGTCCGGTATTCATTTTACCGCGCTCCAAGGATTCACTGGATTGGGAAATATTGGAATTTATACAGGCCAAGCGGATCAATACTTTATTAAAGAAGTTAGCAAAAATACTCTCGACAATTTATCAGAAATCTATTGGATGACAAAAGTTCACGAGTTAGGAGGCCCGGCACTCTACTCAGTGGCGAGGACAAAAACTGAAAATATTTACTTTGTTATGGAAAAACTTTTCCCGCATCAACATACAATCAATTTTAAGCAACTTGTAAAAACTATGCGTGATAAGCTCTCTAGAACTTTCCTAGCGGAAGAAATTTTGCCTAATTTCTTTGCGATATTAAAAAATTCCATTGCAAAAAATCTCCAAGCAATCCTTGAACACTCCGTGATAGCAAAAGATCCCGACTTTATGATTAACCCAGAGGGACAGGCGCGTTGGTTTGACGTTGGCCAATGGGAATTAGCAAAGGAAAGAAGCGATATTCTTCCCGTTATTTTCGATATTCTCGAACGCCTTGCAGATAAATTTGGAGACGATTTTTCCCAATCTGTGCTTACAAAATTATCTGAATTGCTAAGAATGTCTAACCTTAGGGAAAGAGAAGAACTCATTAGGCTTATAAATATCCAATGAGGAGCAAGGAAAGCTTTATGGCAAGGGGAACCATTTCACCACTCTGCCAAAACGCGGCAGGATCGGCCCGGCAGAAAACTCTTGTGGCCGGTTAGCGATGGGTACTAAGAGAGACGGTCCATATTGTTTTTGAATTTCTTCCCGGGTGAACCCAAAGATATTTAAGAGGGTGGGAAAGATATGAAAATGGGTGGTTTTATCTTTATTGATGAGCGCTGAATATTGGTAGCTTGCCAGCAAATCGGGGTTATCTGTCAGCAAGAGGAAGGGCACATCCCCCTCTGCCGAATACGGCGATTGGGTATTACAATGGGTCGCCATTTTACCCTTTTCCATGAGGTGTTGGCCGTGGTCGGAGGTGTAGATGATGATGGTTTCAGATAAATCGAGATCTGTTAATAAAGTTTTAAAAAATTCATCCACATTCCAATGAATGGAGTTTTTATAGGAGTTGATAAGCTTTTCTTTACTCTGCGCGTACTTGTCGCCAGGGCGCATATGCGGGGAAAAAAGAGGGTCAACTCGAGGGTAAGTACTGGCGTAAGGGAAGTGGGCACCACGCTTATTAACGTAGACAAATTGGCGCCCCTCGCGGTTTAATATTTTTCGTAAAGCGAAGGCCAGCGCTCGGTCGATTAAATGCTCTGGGCGATCGGCATACTGAGTAAAATGATTTATTTCTGCCCGTTCGGCCAAGGTCATAAAATTTTGCAGGGTCTGTTCGCTCTGTTGGCCATCTAAGTAATGGGTGACAAGGCCCGCCTGCAAAGCATAACTCCAAATAAGAGGTTGCCGACCAATTTCGTCGAGTCGCTGCTTAACTGCTCCCATGCGTAATATAGCATTGCTATAACCGCTACAATTATTGCCTGCCGCTTGGCGGCCAAAATTCGCCAGCCGTCCCCGCTGAGTTAAGAGAAAGGGAGTAATTCCCGTACTGCCATTGAGGTCGAGCATATCGCTGCGGACGCTTTCGTCTACAATATAAATAATATGCTTAAATTGAGGTTTTCCCGCCAAAGGAATTGTCACCGCGGCCCTTTTTTCCACCATCCCAGGGTAGAGATAATTCTGTAGCCCCAATAAAAGGATGGTGGATAAAGATGAATACTGTGTGGGTAATCCTTGGGTACCATAGCCGGCGGCACGATAGATAATACCCGTTACCAGAATGAGGGGTATAAACGGCAAAAGGGTAATAATTTTTTTAAATTGGACTGTTCCGGGCAGAAAAAAAAGACTAAAACCAAGGATGCCTTGGAGCAAAGGCCAAAGGATTTGGTGAAAATAAAATTGCAAGACATTCAGGGTATTCGCCCGTGAAATCCATAAAATCTCCACGTCCTCGTAAGTTAGGGCATGCTGGCCGATTTGCCTATAGGCAAGGGCGGCGATGGTGGAGAGGGTGTAAACTAATCCCCAAAGAATTTTAATGGGCCTATTTTTATGCAGGGCAACGATGGAAATACTAGCGATTGACAAAAACCATAATGCCAAAAATATGGCGAGGGAAGCATATTTTCCATTTTCCAACATCGTTGAAATGCGTGAGAACAAATGCAGATTGGTCCCCATTATAAAGATCAGGAGAAGGCCCAACTTCCCCCAGATAGACGCCGTTGCTGTAAACATGGTGACGAACATAACACTTTTTAATAGAATTCGTTAATGAACACTGAAAAATGTATGCATTTTATTGCTCCTGGGCCCATTGCCGGCGCTGAAAAAGTTGTCTTAACCGGCTGCCATGCGCTTATGCAGCAAGGCATGCAGGTGACCTTAGGAGTTATCCACGAGACCAGATTCCCAAAAATCGGCACGGAATTTTGTCGAGCAGCGCAAGATCTGAATATCCCAACGGTTGATTTTTATGCCGCAAGCGCCATTGATTTTGGCCTAAAAGAACAATTAGAAATTTTTTGGGAAAGTTATCCTGCAGGTATCATCCATGCCCATGGTTTCAAGGCCATCACCTATTGTTTTTTAACAAAAAAGACTACCCATAAATTGGTGGTTCACCAACATGGCCATACTTCCCACACCTTAAAAGTAAAAATCTATGAAAAACTAGAAAGTTTGCTACTCAATCGCTGTGATCGAGTTATTCCCGTTTCCTTAGAAATGAGTGAGGCCTTAAAAAAAATCGGCATAAGGCCAGAAAAAATATGCACGATCCAAAATATGGTGGCGATAAAAGATATTGAAAAATACCCACAAAGTCCAAAAAAAGAAAGGGCACCCATCCGCCTCATCTATGTGGGGAGGCTGGGCCAGGAGAAGGGTATTGATCTGCTCATTCATGCTTTTAAAGATGTCGCGGGATTATATCAATTAAGGGTATTAGGTCGCGGCCCGCTAGAGCACTCATTAAAAGAACTCTGTAAAAAGCTCAAATTAACCAAATCCATTGAATTCGTAGGTTTTCAAAAAAATGTGCTCCCCTTTTTTCAAGAAGCAGATGCCTTAATCATCCCATCGTTGCGCGAAGGCCTGCCCATGACATTGCTGGAGGCGATGGCCTATGGGCTGCCGATCGCCGGCACTACTGTGGGAGCGCTTAATTCTCTCGTGACAACAAATGGACTGCTGACCAACCCAGGTAGCAGTGAAAAATTGGCAAGTCTCTTAAAAGATTTTGCTAAAAATTTTAAAAAGTTTGATAAAATTGCAAAGGAAAAAGCACCCATCGTCATGACGGAATACTCTGCAAAAACCTGGGCGACCAAGACATTAAAGATGTACCAGGGACTTTAAAAACTTTTCCGCGATATGTTTATCATCAAATTCATTTTTTAATAGGCGATGCCCACTTAAGGCCAAATTCATAAGATCTTTGCGCGTCACTTGAAGGAGTAAATCAATCCACTCCTGAGTGGTATTCGCCTTTAAATAATGTTCTGCTGAAAGAGTGCTCCCCTGCATGCCCAATTCGGTACTTAAACAAGGCCGTTGATAGCGCAGGCTCTCAATCACCTTAATCCGCGTTCCACTGCCGGTAAGCAGAGGGATAATACTGCCATCACATTCTGTATAAAGTTCATCGAGACAATCCACAAAACCGCGAAACTGAATATTTTTCAACGGGAGAAACTCATTCATCCAAGCGTGCTCTCCCGAGCCAGCAATGATTAAGCTGATATCATCTCTATATGCCACAACTGTGGGCCAAATATCGCGCAAAAACCATTGCATCCCTTCACGGTTGGGGGCCCAAGACATTTTTCCCAAAAAGAGTAATTTTATTTCATCTCTTTCAATAAAGGGATAGGATTGATCGAATTGTGTGCCAATAAAGCAAACCTGAATATTTGCCTCAGGCCGCAGCTTTTTAATGTCCTCGGCATCTTCCCTTGAAATAGGTATAATCACATCACTTTTTTGGACAACTTCGCGCTCAAATTTGGCCATCAAAAGGCCCTGAAATGAGTAAATTTTGGAGAGAAAAAAACGTTTCTCTCTGCGCGCCGCCATTTGCCAAAGAATAGGCTCACAATTATGCGCCCGATAACAAATCTGTTTAATCATTGGCGGCTTCATCAATTTTCCCTTGCGAAAAAAGGCCCCCGCATTATGCAAACCATCCAGCACCAAGACGTCCCATTCCTTATCTCGCATAAATTGTTGAGTTCTCCTTCTTAAAGAGAAATGATAAAAAGAAGAGATCGTCAAAGGAATTAAGGGATACAAAATTCCTCTCATCGCCATTTTTAAGAATTTCATCATTTTACTTTTTGGCGCGTCTCGGTTCAAAAAAGTCACCGATCGAATACCCCAGCTCTCTAACATCGTCTGTCGACACTCTTTCTCACATGCTGGCGCCAAAACCAAAATATCCACTTGCGCTCCCAACCCCGACAAATGCTTCACCAGAGCGTCGGTGGCCACTCTTGCACCATCGTGCAAGGGGAATGTCCATTTAGGAACCACCCATAAAAGCGAAATCTTATTTTTCTTTTGCAAAATATCCTCTTAAATTTATTTTCTGAGAGTAATCACCATGGCACCACCTAATTTCGCCATGCCGGGAATATATTTGATTAAAAAAGCATCAATTTTTTCTAAAAGAGAGGGTGTAGGGTCGTGTTCTTTTCTCAGGTAAGGGTCAAACCTGGACAATAATAAAAATTTATCAATAGTAATATTTGGAAATTTATTTTTAAGAATCTCTAAATCATGATTATTCAGTTTTCTCTCATCTGCGGTTATATGATTCTCAAAGGATGCATCTTTAGGAAAAAACTTCGTCACTAATTTTGATTCTCGAATTCGATCCCAACCTGGAACATCAATAGGCTCTCTAAATACCGCCAGACCACCCTTTTTAAGCACCCGATGGCATTCCACGATGGCCGCTGCTATATCCACATGATGAAGGATATCAATCCCCGCAATAACATCAAATGTTTCGTCGGCATAATCTAATTTTTCAGCTGCAGAAACTTTGAAATGTCCCCGATCCGAAAAATTATATTTTTCAAACAGCTTGCTAGACATTTGGATATTTTTTTCTGAAATATCAAAACCCTCGACCATGTATCCAAGATTGGCAAAGCGCAAAGCATTTTCTCCTGGCCCCGAACCAAAATCTAATAGGGCAGCATCACGTCTTCCGCTCGCTGCTTTTTCTAGCAAATGATAAGTGTACCAATAACTATTCCATGGTCTTTTTTCCTCCCCCAAGACAGGAGAAAAATCCACTTCATCATTTTTTGAAAACATATTAGCAAACTGATTATAATAGTCTTGTTCGCGTTTTTGTCTCTCTGTCAAATTCATGTATGCATCCTTTGTATCGCCAAATTCATTAATATTTTGATTCCCAAGTAGACTCTAAATGTCCCGTCATTGTTTTATAAAACGCGGTTAGCGCACAGGAGTTTGCCAAGCAAAAGAAAAACGGAATTTTAAACAAAGTTTTTTCTTTGCCGATTCTATGCCTATAAAAACCGCAAATGGCCATAACATAAAACAAAACCTGTAAAAGAAAAAGGTAAGTATAAGGCCCACCCTCCCCTAGACTAGAGACGATGCCAGAGGAAATGAATGTACTGAGCGCAAAGAAAGGGATCAACCAGCGTAATATTTTATGCCCGAACAGCTGAAACGATACCAGTGGGTATTTAAAGGGGTTCAAAACTTGCCTGGCAAAGAGCAGGCCAGTCATACCCCCGCGAATGACCCGTACCCGCATAGAAAATTCTTGCTGGATGTGTTGAGTAGTCCTTTCATAGGCGATCGCCTCTTCTTCAAAAACGATTCTCAAACCCTGTTGAATAAACATCAAGGGTGCTACCAAATCTTCAATAATATTCGCAGGCAAGTGTTTATAAAATTTCCTGCGGCAAGCACTAATACAACCAACCGATCCCGTTAATGTACTCAATTTAGTTTGTGAACGTTTCATTAAACATTCATAGGCCCAGTACAATTTAGTAGACGTACTTATCGCCCCCTGGCCGCGATCTTTATAAATGAGCCTACCAGAAACATAGCCCACTTCGGGATCGGAAAAATTTCGCAACAACATTTTTACCGCCCTTTCATCGAACTCTGTTGTCCCATCTGAAAAAACCAGAATATCTTCAGAGCATTTTGCAATGGCCTGATTTCTCGCCTCTGTTTTCCCCACCCTTCCCTCGACACGAAATAATTCAACCCCAAGATTATGATAGGCGTGGACGATTTCATCAGTTCTATCTGTTGAACCATCGGATACCACAATAATTCTTAGTTTGTTTTTGGGATAATCGAGTCTTAACGTATTTTCTATTTTTTCAGCTATGTCTTTTTCCTCATTGTAGGCGGCAATAAGAAAGGCAATGCGAGGGTAAATATTTCGTTTTAACGTCTTTTTATTGCGCAAACAACCCAGGGCATAGATCACCATTGTATGGCCAAATAATGTATAAAAAATCAGGAAAAGAGAAATCCAAACGACATAAGTCATGCATAATCTCCCGCCATACTCTTTTTATTAAAATTTTCACTCTCTTCACGATGACTCATATAGGTGCAAATAATCAGACCCGCTAAAATATAGGGATAGAGCAGATAAGTTTGGGATAAAAATGTAATCGTCACACCATAGCAAATAACCGCATAAAAATATTCCGGCTCAAAGGGAATGAGCTTTATAGCAAGATAGAGAATATACGCCCATAGCAACATATAAAAAGTAAAGGCGGGCACTCCACCTTCTGCGAGAGGTAGCAACCAATTGGAATGAATGGTTCTATTCTTTCCTTCCGAACCAATGGTGCCTACAGCATAACTAGAAAAATTACGATTATAACCAAAAAAACCCACTCCAAAAAAGGGATGCTTCAACCCCATATTAATGCCAGACTTCCAATAGATAATGCGATTATTTGTGGAACCCTCTAAGTCTGAAGCATCCCTTTTTATGGATTTAATGACTATAATTGAGGTCAGTAAAATCCCTAAGATGCCAAAATATTTCAATTTTTTATGACTTATTTTAACAAAGGCAACTGCACCAATGAGCGAGGCGATACCTAAAATGGCGCCGCGAGATTGTGCATACCAAACCAGTTTAGCGTATAAAAGAAAACTTAAGATTGCTAGCATGGGCGCCAAAATTTTAATTTTCATATTCAAAAAGAAATAAATAGTAAACGGTATCGCCAAAACAAAGATTGCCGCGATGTCATTGGGATTTTCTAATATACCAACACTTACCAGCCTGGTGATCCGCTCAAAAATACCAAAAGGCAGCTCAGTTAAAAAGGTTTTATGATAGGAAACGAATGCCTTTTCCATAATCGCCAAGATCAAAGAAATTTTGGCAGGGAAAACATCTCCCTTCTTTTCTATAATATTGATCATTAAAAAGAAGAGAACAATACCTTTGATAAATATTTCGTTATATTGCAAAATCCCATAAGAGATATGATTGGATACTATGATTGAGAAAAACATCCAAGCCGAGAACAAAAACATCAGGGTGCAGCCAAAATTCCATCTAAAATAAAATCGCCTATGCAAAATTTGATGACCAATAAAGGTTATCAAGACAAAATAAGACACGTCTCTGGGCATAGAGTTCATCATTTGGTTCTGGTACGTTTCCCAAGGTCTGGAGATCATTAAAAATAATAAAAATGAAACGCCATACTTGGGCGCATAGAGAGATAAAGTTAAGAGTACGGCAAATTCAATAGCAAAAACAAGACCTTCGTACTGCCAGGCATTCCATAAATAAAAAAAGATGCCCACACCATAAGTTAAAAAAAGAGCAAGATAATTAAGCAGTTGTTTTTTTTCTAAGATAAATGGCCGCGTTTTATAATCGTTCCAGGCAATAAAGAGATAAAAAATGCAGAGTATGCCAAAAAATATTTGATGCACGAAAAGAGTAAAACTATAGACGTCATCCATGGTGAATACTTTGATCCGAGACAATACTCGGTGCTGTTGGCCGACGAGAGATTGAGACCAAAGGTATACAAGGAAATGTTCCTAGAAATTCAGTGCCAATTTGTGCCGCCGAAGTTTTAATGAGTTCAGACTCCCCAGGAACCATAATTTCTTTAATCAAAACATATAAAAAGGCAAAAATCATGCCCACTAAGAGTCCAACACTTGCAAAAAGTCTTTTTTGCGGCCACAGTGGAGCAATTGGTAATTCAGGGGCCCTGATGACGCCAATATAATCTTCGACAGATTTACGTTCCAACTCGAGAGCAATATTAATATTAGAATAATCAGAAAATAATTTTGCCGCCAACTTAACCGCTTCTTCATTATTATGTTCAAATAAAACCGGTAGATCATCTGCTGACTTATTAATTTTTGGAAAATTTTTGAATTCTTTTAACCAACCTTCAACAGTATTTTTTCTCTTAATTAATCGTTGAATTTTTGGATGAATAGTATTGTATTGTTTTTTTAAGGCCGCGATTTGCCCCTGTAAACCTTTCAGTTCACTTAATAATATATTTGGAGACTTGGCCGCCAATGGGTTGGTCTGACCATTTTGATCACCAACTTTTTGAATCATTTTAAAAGAATTTAATCTTTTAATCATCGCCTCTCTGGTAATAGTAATCGTTTTTATTTTCGATTGAATAAAATGCTGAATGATATGCTGTAAAATTTTATTCGCTACATCTCTAGCGACAAAAGGATCGCCATCAATAAATTTCGCTTTAAAAGCACTGCCCCCCACCGAATAAACTGACAGACGATCTTTCAGGAAAGATCTCGACTTTGCAACTTCCAATTCACTGCCATCCATGGAGTAGATATCAAATTCTTGCGCCAACTCATCGTAAAAATCATCATTAAGAGATTCAAAAATCATCGACTTAACAGTTTCACGCATCTCGGGTAAATTATAAACCCCAGCAATGGCCTGACCTGTTAACGGATTGTTAAAATATTTTGAATAAATATTGATAGTAAAATCTGATTGATATTTCTTTTTTAATGAAAGGCTTAGACTAATAAAAAATCCAGTAGAGACAGTCAATATAATAAAAATCATCATTTTATGCTGCCAAATCATTGACAAAAATTCTCGAATATATATTTTCTCTTTCGTCACACTTTAACCTTTTTTATTGAAAATCATTCCCATAAGATTAATTTGATGATCTCTAAGCATATCTTCTACCCGTGTTGATTTATTTCCACCTAAGCTTTTCTTGGTTTTTACCATAATCGCACCATCGGTGACGACCAGCAAATTAGAGCGATCTTCAGCAGATGTTGGGGAGGAACTATTGATGAGAATGAGAGAGTACTCGTCTTTTAACGCCTCAAGTACTTTTGAGAGACGGTAAAAAAGGACTTCTTTATCATCTTCGCTAGACCTCGAAAGAGAACTAATATTCAAAATTTGCACATTCTTGTACACCGTTTCTTTGACTATTTTTTCATTATGCTGCGGGTTTGTGGTTTTAATCCTATCGAGCAGGGGATCACCAAATAATTTACAATCAGCTATAAGAATTTTTTCATGATAGATCTTGCTCAAAAAATAGGCCAGGCCAATAAGAACATGGGATTTCCCTTCTCCTGGCAATTCACTATAAATCCCTATGGTTTTTAAATTATTAACTTTACACGAAAAATGTATTTTTTGCAGAAGGTTTGCCAATTCATGATTCACAATATTTTTTTCATTAACAGCAACAGGGTTACTTTGTCTCGATAACATGTGAATCCTCCTTTGATTTTATACTGCCAATAGAGTCAATTGTGAAAGCATTAGCGGCCTATTGTAAAAAAAATACAATAGACAAAAAGGCCCTCATTGGAGGGCCTTGAAAAACAAATTTTTTATTAATAGGCTATAATTTTGAAAATTGAACATCCACGGATTTCCCGGTATTTGTTGAAAAGAGAATTCCATTCCAGGAGTTATTTCGCAGAGATATGACTAACTTCATTGCGTTATTATGAGTCAGCGCCAAAACCCCATTTTTCGGATAAAATTTACCGGCAAAAGGAATATTGAGTTCACCATTTTCACTTATAAAAACAGCAATATATAACTTTTTTGATGGCCTATATTTAACTGTCAGAACCCCATTAAGCCCCAATATTTGCCCTGAAAATTCTCCGATAACAGCTTCAGCATCTAAAGTTCGGTCGGGTACACCAGCAAAAACTGACCTGGTAGACTGTGTTTGAACCCCCGTAAAAGCGACTTCATGCAGAATATCTGAAACATACCCTGTAACCTCACCATTATCACGATTTAAAGTAAACTCAAATTGGGTGGAGTTAAAGCTTCCAGAAACCACTTCTCCACGAATTGTATTGCCATCTATTTCTGCATTTTTAAAAGAATAAACAACGACATTATGCTTAGTATTAACAAAGGAGACGATAAGATTCTTGACAGAACTTGACTCTAATACGGTCATTTTATCAAAGGGAAAAATATTATGCCCATCCTCTAATGTAATTTCATAGAGACCTTCATGGGCGGGATCTAAGGCGGTTAATCTCACCGTCACAAAATTAATTAATTCAGTGGCAGCGCGGGCAACCCATGCATCGTCCTGCAAATTAATACTTATGCCTCTTGCGGCAGTTGCAAAGGATACCAGTCCATTTAAAAACTTAACCTCTTCGATTTTTGCCGCCTTGCCAGTCCAATAGGAGAGCATATCGTAACGTGCATTTTGATTCGCCAATTCTGCATAATAAGTAGCGAATTTAACGGCATCGAAATCCCCAAATTTAGCTAAACTTAAAACCGCATTATTGAGCAGGCCAAAAGCTTCTCTTAAAACCCAATCATTTGACGGATTTTCACTCAACTCCGTATAAAGTACCTTCAATTTTTTCCCGAATTCATAAAGATTATTTAACACTAAAATATTTTCTGATTTAGCGTACCTACCCTTCAATTTCATGGCCCAATCACCACGTTTATTGGCATCGACAACACGTAAAGCTTGCAAAGTGTCCTGTGGTTGACACACGGGGACTCCGCATTCATCGAGACCATCGGCAAGGGGATCAGCTGCATATACGACACTGGCAAGGCCAGCAAAAATGAGTCCTAGCAAAAATATTTTTTTAAACGCAATAAACATAAGTCCTCCAAAAGAAATTTTTCTAATTATTTTTTAGTATTTAATGGTGAATATTTTTTCAACAACCTCGCCATTTTTCATCGCGATGCTCGCCAGTCCAGTGTAGTGACCAGCTTTTTTAACCTTAAATTTATATTTAAAATTTAACTTTTTAGACTTTTTCTCCACCCCTAATGCCGCAACTTTATAAGTTACAGAATCAATTTCTTGCAATAATTTCTCATCTGCCTGCATTCTGACCGTAAAAATATTATTTTTTCTAAAACGCCGCTTTTTTTGTTTAAGAGTTAAAGAAAAAGATTCTTTATTATGTTCTCCTTGCAACTGCATATCCGATAATGGTTGGTTGCGAATAGGCGCTTGGACAATACGTTCCATTTGATCAAGTTTTACTAGAGACCAATAATGCCCAGTCATGTATTTTCGAAAATCCTGTAAATAAATGATTTGTGCTTTAAGCAAAGCTTCTAAGTCAGTCAGACCAAACTCTAAAAGTTCATTGAGCCTTTCCACTTCATTTTTTGAATTTAAAAATATTTCTTCATCGGACACGACTCTTGAAATTTGTGTCTGCAAATCCCTATGGGCAAAAAAGACCTGATTACTTAATCTATTAGGCATATCTGCAAAAGACGATTTTTCAGCAGCATATTGTGACTTGGAAACTCTAACTCTCCCCATATAACCAAAGCCAAATCCGTCTAAACTAATAATCGACCATCGACTCGACTTTTTTGCTGCTTTAGCGGCTTTTACTCTATAGTGGGCGGCCCTTAATTCATTGGAATTTTCTAATGTTGAGGCAATATAATGATTATAATCTGGATTAATATTTTCCTCTTTTAAAAAATCAATATTGTGAGCAAGTTTTAAAGATTTTGCCTCTTGCGGGTCCTTCCCAATATAAGTGCTAAAAATGGAAACCTCTCTATTATAAAGGGATTTAAGATCATTTAACTCATTTTCTAAGGTAAAATGTCTCCAATACGCTTTTTCATAGTCAGCGCGTGTGCGTAGGCCCATAAAAACCTTCTTTTCTAAAACTTCTAAAAGTTTTTTACTGAGTTTTCTTTCCATATCCGCTGTCGCCACAACGACTTCTTGGGAAAGGATACCGTAATAAAGCTCGGCAATCAGATGCTTAAGATTTTCATTGACCGCGAGATAGGTATATTTTTCTGCCCGCCGTAAATGTTTACTCTTTTTATAGGCATACCAATTAGAAGGCAGACCTAAAGCAATATCTAAAAGAATATTAAGACCCCAAATATTGCCTGGATCGATGCCCAGTATGGTGCCGGTTTTTAGATTGAGCAATCCCGCTCGCGCAACTGTGATTTCCTTTTTTGCCCGATAGAGTCTTTCATAGGCCATCTTTGAGTCAACCCCATCGTCGACCATCATGGTTTTGATTTTTTCCAAGGTTAAAGAATCATTTTCTACTCTTAAAAGTGATTTCGTTGCCTTCTGCACATCGGAGTAAATCTTTTTGACATCAGTCGGTACTTTGTTAATCACCGTCTCATCATTTAATTCTGCAACCACAGGGTTGCTTAGTAGGGCCAACATTAGCGCGCCAATGAAGGCAAAGATCATCCTATTTTTTGTTAATCCTTTCATCTCATTTCCCTTACTTAAAAGTTAGTTTAGCGCTCTCTAAAGTTTAAATTCTGTTACAAAAACAGTTCCATCCAGCAAAGTAATTTCAGCTTTTCCGGTGTAGTCTGCTCGTTTGGCCTTAAACTTAAATCTAAAACTTCTTTTAAGGTTAGAGGTTTCCTTTTCTTTTCCCAACTCGGGAATGGTGTATTTGACGTGTGAGATTTTTTCTAAATCACCTGTTAAAGAGACATAATATTTAGTTTTACTGCCCTGACCTTTTACCTTAGTTGAGATATCGACAAGTAAATCTTGCGGGTCTGGAGCGGAAACTGCAGAATTTAGACCTAATAATCTTTTAATTTGACTTAATTTCACATATTCAGCATATCTTAATTCAGTCAGTGTACGACGCGCTTGCAAAAGAGCAATTTCAGCTTCCACAAACTTATTAAGCTTGATTTGACCGCCTTCATAAAGCTCTAGCATATCGACAAAATCATTTTCTAATTTTGGTAACACTTCTTCATTGAGCGCAATTTTTTTACCATGGAGCTCTAAATCTCTCAGGGCAAAATGCACTTGATTTCTGATTTTATCCTCTATTTGCTGGGATTTTAATAAAATAACTCGCGCCTTAGATTTTTCAATTTTTCTTACGGCAGCATATTCAAAACCGATCCCTTCGAAAGAAACAAAAGACCAAGTCGCCGCCTTCACTTCGTATTTTGCCGCTTGATAAAGATAATGATTTTGTTTTAACTCTGGTGCATTAGCAACGGCCATCTCTTGTGCCTGCAAAGAATTCTCCGGTACAAAAGAAGCGTCAATCTCATCGATCTCTCCCAAGGTGTATTCATAAGCAGGACTTAAGGCCATGGCAATATTCAACGCAGACTTGGAACCTGCAATGAGGGCCTCAATATTATTTATTTTTTGTTTTGTTTGCAAATAAAGTCTTTTGGCATTAAAAAAGATCTCGAGGTCCCCATTACCAAGCTCTACTTCAGCAGCTAACTTATCGACTAATTTCTCTCTAAGCAGTAATTCCTCCGTCAAATAAACTAAGACTTTTTCATTTAATTTAGTTTCATAAAAATTCTTAACAATCCCTTCAAAAATATTCAAAGTAATCGTTTCTCTGGCAAACGACTCTGCAATTTTTAACCTTTTAGAGCCCTTATAATGGAACCAAGTAGAAGGTGTCGGAAGGATCGCCTCGGCAACAGCATAGGCACTCCTAGATCTAATCATTTCACTAGAAAGACCCGGTAAAAATTCCCCACGCGCCACACTAACATTTTTCTGTGCCTGATAATATTTTTCATAGGCAATTTTCAAATCGAGATTATTTTCTAAAACTTTTTTTTGGATATCTGCGAGGTCAAGGGTCTCCAGCGCAAAAACAGAGAATATTCCGCAAAACATAAATAATAGTGTTGCTTGTACAAAGTGACGTACTTTAAATAATTTCATAACACTGACCTCCAAAATCGTGTAATATTTATATTGGTATCTTATCTAAATTCAGGTGGATAGAGTGGTAGCGAAGAAGTCAAATCAAAGCAACGATGAAGTCAAAACGTGTAAAATTTTCATGGTTTCCGGTAAAATCCCTATAAAAATTTCAATTTATGAAAAAAAGAAAAAAAGCTCTAGGAAATAAATTCATCAAGCTTATTCATAGGAACGTAATATTAGATAGTTAGCTAAAACAAAAAGAGATAAAGTTTGGGTTCCTAATATTACAAGAGAAGTTTGGCCTCTTTCAGCTCTTTAATCTCATCTCTTATTTTCGCGGCCTCTTCAAAGGCCAAATTTTTCGCCGCTTGTTTCATAAGAATTTGCAATTCGCTGACTCTTTGGTCGATAACTCCGTTAGTGAGTTCTCCTGAGAATCTGAGATGCGCCGATTTTGCACGGTGTTTTTTATCCCTGCTGCCCCTGAGGGTTTCGATAATACCTCCCGACACCGTCTTATTAATGGAAATAGGTGTGATGCCATGCTGAAGATTGTATTGATGTTGAATGGTACGCCGCCGCTGTGTCTCGTCTATCGCTCGTTGCATACTACCGGTTTGCCGATAGGCGTAAAGAATCACTCTGCCCTGAGAATTGCGAGCGGCGCGACCGATGGTTTGAATAAGCGCCCGGTCGGAGCGCAAAAACCCCTCTTTATCCGCATCTAAAATCCCCACCAAGGCCACTTCGGGGATATCCAGTCCCTCGCGCAAAAGATTGATGCCCACTAAAATATCAAACTCTCCCAAGCGCAAGTCGCGAATAATTTCCATCCGCTCCAAAGTTTTGATATCGGAATGCAGGTACCTGACTTGCATTCCGATACTTTGATAATAACTGGTCAGCTCTTCCGCCAGTTTTTTTGTCAAAGTCGTAATCAAAACTTTAAAACCAAGAGCAATGGTTTTTTTGCATTCGAGCAATAAATCATCCACCTGGGTATGCGCATCTTTGACCTCTATCACAGGGTCTAGCAAGCCGGTTGGGCGGATCATTTGTTCGACATACTCACCTTTTGTTTGCGCCAATTCATAGTCACCGGGAGTCGCCGAAACATAGAGCACGCGGTTGATTTTTTCTGCAAATTCAGTAAAGTTAAGTGGCCTATTATCGACGGCACTGGGCAATCGAAAGCCATAATCCACCAAATTATTCTTGCGTGCTCGATCCCCCCGAAACATGCCTCCCACTTGTGGAATGGTCATATGGGACTCATCGACAATAAGCAGAAAGTCCTGTTTAAAATAGTCAATGAGAGTGGGAGGTGGTGCTCCTGGGTCGGACCCCGTTAAATGGCGCGAATAATTTTCAATGCCCGAACAAAATCCCATTTCCTCCAACATTTCTAGGTCCAGCAGGGTTCTCTGCTCCAGTCTCTGCCGCTCCACCAATTTTTCTTGCGCTTCGAGTTCCTGCAATCTGCTGCGCAGTTCGACTTTAATAGTTTGCAAGGCAGTTTTTAATTTAGCTTCGCTAACTACATAATGAGATTTGGGATAAATGGTGACTCGCTGCAAGTTTTGTAAAATTTTTCCGCGCAGTGGGTCCACCACGAAGATGCCCTCAATTATCTCGTCAAAAAACTCAATTCTGATGACATCACTGCCCTCAGAGGCGGGAAAAATTTCCACCACATCGCCGCGCACGCGAAAACATCCGCGAGAAAAATCAATATCATTGCGGGCGTATTGCATCGACACGAGTTTTTTTAAAAAGGTATCCCGCTCTATTTCGTCGTCGACAAAGAGTGTACATTTTTGCGCTTCGTATTCTGCGGGAGAACCTATCCCATAGATACAGCTCACCGAGGCCACCACTATAACATCTTCCCGCTCTAATAAATGTTGAGTTGCAGAATGCCGTAGTTTGTCGATTTCATCATTAATTGAAGCATCTTTTTCGATATAAGTATCGGAACCTGGCACATAGGCTTCAGGTTGATAATAATCGTAATAGGACACAAAATATTCCACACAATTGTCTGGAAAAAACTCTTTAAATTCCCCATATAATTGTGCCGCCAAGGTTTTATTATGTGCCAAGACCAAGGTTTTTTTACCCAATTGTTGAATAATATTGGCCATGGTAAAAGTCTTACCCGACCCCGTCACTCCCAATAAAGTCTGTTCTTGCTGGCCATTATTTTTAAAATTTTTAACGATTTTTTCAATAGCGAGAGGCTGATCACCGCAGGGTTTAAACTTACTTTTAAGATTAAAGGTAGCTGAATTATTTTTTGCCATAGGTCCACGACACCGTACCATCGGGACTATCTTTAACGACGATATTGGCGGCACTGAGCTGATCTCGAACCCGATCCGCACTGGCCCAATCTTTATTGGCGCGAGCGATTTTTCGCTCGTTCAAAAGAGTCTCGACTGCGCTATCTGTCAGCAGTTGATCTTTGCCGCCTAATGCTTTCAGCGCCTTTTTACAATTTTTTAAGGCGCCATGGGCATCGTCATGCACTAACCCCGTGCCCTGTTTGGTAAATTCGATAAGTTTTTTTAAAGCGTCTTGTAAAAGGGCATGGGGCAAAATTCCCGCGGCAATATATTCGCGATTAACCAGTCTAATCACCGAGAAGAAATGCGCCATAGCGCCAGGGATATTAAAATCATTGGCGAACTCTTCTTGCATTTTTGCCTGCGCCTGAGTGACTTCGGCGAGGCCTACCTGCTCTGTGCCCACGCCACTCCAACTGGCCACCGTCTTAGTGAACTCGTGAATCCTTTGCACGTCACTAATCGCCCTGGCGATGACTTCCTCTGACCAATCCATGACAGAGCGATAATGCACAGAAATCAATAATTGTCTGAGAATCTCTCCCCCAAAGGTATTAATAAACTCTCTGATGGTGACAACATTCCCCAACGATTTAGACATTTTTTCTGTGCCAAAATTTAAAAATTCATTATGACACCAATAATGAGAAAAGGTGCAACCATTGGCGGCTTCCGACTGGGCAATTTCATTTTCGTGATGAGGGAACATCAAATCAATGCCACCGTGGTGGATATCGATGGACTCTCCCAGAAATTTTTTCGCCATCGCCGAGCATTCGATATGCCAGCCCGGTCGTCCTTTACCCCAAGGAGAATCCCACACCGCCCCCTCTTCTTCTTTGGCAGGTTTCCATAAGACAAAGTCGCTGGGGTGTAATTTATGCTGATCCACTTCTACGCGCACACCATGCTGTAAACTATCCAAATCTTTTTTTGACAATTTCCCGTATTGATCTTTAAAGGCCGGCACATGATAAAGCACCTCGCCCCCCGCTTGGTAAGCAAAACCCTTCGTCATGAGGCTTTGGATCATCTCAATAATTTCCGGCATGCTCTGGGATACTTTGGGAGTACTGGTTGCTGGCAACATACCCAGAGAGTCCATGTCTTTTTTGCACTCTTCAACAAATTTAGCGGAATGTTCGAGTGGAGGAACCCCGAGATCTTGTGCCCGTTGAATAATTTTGTCGTCCACATCGGTAAAATTTCTAACAAAATTCACCTTATACCCAAGCATGCTGAGAACACGATGAAAAAGATCTCCCACCACTAAGGCGCGAGCGTTTCCCACATGTAAAAAGTCATAGGTGGTGGGGCCACAGGAATAGAATCTTATTTTGCCCGGTTCGATAGTTTGCAAGGGCATTTTAGAGCGGGTTAAATTATTATATATTTTTACGGCCATGGCCATCGGCATCTCCCCTAAAATAATTTATCGTCTGCAACATACACAATTTACTCGAGAAGGTCGAGCAATACGGGGTAAGTTTTAAAGTATGATTTGGTAACCTTCTTAAAAATCGTATCGTCGGCATCAATCTTAGTCATAGTTCCACGCTGAATATCTTTTAACATCTCGTTTTTCTGGACCTTAGAAAGTGCCGTGTCGTCTTGCTCTGGCACCAAGCCTGGCCTTGATGCGCGGCCGCTGGCCACTTTGCTGGGGTAAGAAGATGGTCTGCCCAGGGCAGCCCCTCTTGTCCCAGCTGCGCCACTTGCACCCTTGTATTGAGCTGCGGCCAATAATTTTTTGACCAATTTATCCCGCTTATCGGTGTCCAATTGACTGGCGGTCTTTGGCGCCTTACCACCCTTGTTAGGTATCCCTTGCGCTGTTTTTCCAGCGCTTCTTCCGGCAGCAGATTTTCCGTTCAATTGATTGGCGACGGCAACTTGCTCTTTATTAAACGAACCACCCGCTCGCTGTAAACTGCTATAAAAACCATTTTTTGGCGAAATTTTTAGTAAATTTTTCAGCAAAGCTCTCCTGGAATTAATTTTCTGTTGGGTCTGCCGATTGGCAAAATTAACAGCGCTCTGATGGTTTTTTTTCAATCGCTTATTTATCACCTTTTCATTGGCCTTAATAGCATCCCCTAATTTTGCCCCCTCCGCTCGCATCGTCATCAGTCCCGCCTTAAAGGTTATATTTTGTTTTGCCGGCGCCAGGCCCAACTTTTTTGCCACTTGAGCGGCAACTTTGACCTGGGTTTGCGGGGTCTTGACGGTTCCTGTGCTCACTGTATTTTTATCGATGGATAACCTTTGCTTAGTATGGTGGAGAAGCGCGACGTAGGTATTTCTGCGATCTATAGCGGTGTCTTTTTCACTGGTCTCCAAGTTGATTTTATTATCCTGGGTAATGGAAACTAACCGACTTAGGTATTCGGCGCGATGGCAGGGATAGGGAAACGCCTGCACCTGGCCACGCGGCGCAATCTCCTTACCGGGACAATTATCTTCCTGCGCCTCATTGCTGGCGGCAGCGCTATTAAAAAGTTCGACTTTTTTGGCCTGCATAAATAATTTAAAATTTTCCGTCCCTGCCTTCATCGCCAGTCCTTGTTCAGCGGCCCCAGTATCCACTGCCGCCGTCGCCTGAGTATTTTTATACCCAAGAACGGTTTTCGGAATTCCTAGTCCCGCCACATTCACCGCCCTACATTTAAGATGACCATGTTTCTCATACACGGTCTGCAAATCCCGCCATTCTTTGATTTTTTTCTTGGCCTTTCTTATACCCCTTTTATGATCATCACAAAGCCAATCGTATAACCAAAATGCTGAACAAAAAGGAAAGGCATTTTTGCAATATCTTAATAATTTACAATAAAGTTTTTCTTGCTTTTTATGGTAGGACAATAAAAGTTTTGCACCCTTAAGTTGCAGCGCTACTTCTTGCAATTTTTGACTTTTAGTAATGTATTCATTTTGTGCCATTTCGTAAGCACTCTGAAAAATTTGAAAGGCTTCCTTTTTGCTCGCTCCCCGCAAGTCCACAGAAGATATTTGTTGTTCATTTAAAAGTGCCACTAATTTTAAGTTTTTGATTTGTTGATCGAGAGATTTTTGCGGGTCGAGATCGTGCTTGCTAATTGTTTCTATGGTTAATTTTTGATCGCTGGTCTGATTAATTTGTGCTGCAATAAACATCGCCGCTCCCGATCTAAAAAGCGTATAGCTCTCAGGTTGTGTGGGAATGGAACTCTCATCTCCCGCGAAGACTTCACCATGGGGTTCACAGCGCAGATGCTTTATTGCGGCCACCGAAATCGCCATATTTTGAATATCCGTTAAATTCGCCTCCAAAGAAAGAATCGCCTTATTTTTTTCGGATTGCGACATTTGACTGCCCTGGATTTGTGCCATTCTGGTGGCAAAATTCACTTGTGATAATTGAAAAAGTTCCCAATCATCGTTGAAACCCTGAGCTGATAATCTCTTTTGTGCTGCTTGCACTTGTTCCTCTACTTTTTTTTCTATCGTTTCTAATCCCTTTAAATAATTATGTTCCAATTTTTTATATTCTTCATTAAGCGCTAGTAATTTTTGATTTAAACTATAAAAGGGTTCATTCTCTTCTCCCCCCACGGAGGCAGACATTTGTTGGTAGAGAACCGCTCGTCGATCTTGTAAGGCTTTTAATTTTTGCAATTGTTTAACCCGATCAAATTTTTTATAATAGTTGGCAAACAAAGTATTTTGCTCAATTTCAGTGACCTCTTTTGCATAATAAGTACCAATAATTTGCTGCCGCTCCCCTTCAATTTCATCGAGCAGTCTAATCAAATCCTCATTACTGATATCCTTCAAGGTAGCCGTATCATTGGTAGATTTTGCATCTTTTTTACAAATGAATTGTCCATCGATAGTGGCACAGACACAGCGTGCAGCGACGGCGGGGTTGCATTGGTCACTGGTCAGCGCCTGGACTTGTAAGCACAGACCAGCGTAGGTCAGCATCGTTATAAAAAAAGTTTTCATCGCATTCCCTTAGTCATTGATCTCTCTTTATTTTAATCTCAATCCGCTGGCAATTATATCTTTTTAAAGCGGGACTTTTGAGAAAGACCAGTTAACAGCTGAAATTACTTTATTATTTTTCAAAGACAGAGAGAAATGCTCCATTTTACCAGCGCCTTTTGCTGCCTCATTTTTCTGGCAATGACCTTATTTTTAAGTCTTTTAAAATAATGTTAGAATGGATGCACTGGAGATTTCATGCTTTTAAAACGACTTGTTCTGCTGGCCTTTACTATGACCATTGGCCACTCCCACGCTCAGACATGTGCTGAAAACTGGCTTAAATATTGTAAAAACGACGTTTCAATAAAATGTTTTCAGCAATTCAAGGTGCATTTTGATAAGGATTGCCAGCACCGTATTTACCTGATGGACAATCTCAAAGGCGATAAAAATAGCTGTCGTAGTCAGCTAAAAAAGCATTGCAAGGTGTCCATTGGCGACCCGCTTTTTGAAAAATGCTTGCGCCAGCAGCGCGCGCTCTTCTCTCCCGAATGCCATGAGGCGCTGATCAGTACGCATAAAAAAATCACCCAATTTGGCACGAAATGTAAAAAGATTGTTTCTCAAAAATGTGGTAAGTATGCTGGTCAACAGCAAGAATTACTCGCCTCCTGCATGCACGATGTGCAAGCAGAGTTGCCGAAAAAATGTGCAAAATTATTAAAATAGTTTAAGGATTTTCTTGCTGGAAAAAATGGTTATTGATCTTTTGATTAATAGCACTCACATCTTCTCCACCCGATAGAGAAATTTCTTGTGCCAATAGCTCGCGGCATTGGTCGAGCATTTTTTTCTCTCCGAAGGAAAGGCTTTTTTGATTTTTTAAGAGGAATAACGCCCTTAAGACTTCTGCTATCTCAACCAAAGAGCCTGTTTTAATCTTGGTCATATACTCTCGATACCGTCTATTCCAAGTGGAGTTATCGATTTTAATATCGTGGTCGGTAAGGACTTCAAAAACGTCACTAATATCTTTATCCACTGCCAAGACACGGATACCCGTTTCGCTATCTGTGGGCACCATTATGGTCATGCCGTTTGCAATAATTTTGACAATATAAAAAGATATTCTACCCTCTCCTAACTCCCGCTCTTCAATATCACATACCTGTCCAACTCCATGCCCTGGGCATACAGCGTAATCACCAATTTTAAACATTTATACCTCCAGATCGGATCCATGTATCACTTCTGTTCACGTTCACTTGTTCCCCCGGATACAGGCCAATAGTAAGGTTCTTAGTATCGCTTGGCGTCAGAAAAAGCAAGCTCGTTGTAAATTCTTCAAGTTCTATGGGGAGAAATGACCACAAATCTGTGGCCAACTTAGCATAGATTCGGCAACTTATGAATACCTTATTTTAGAAAGAAGTCCACTTCTGGAGTGGATTCAGCGGCTTTTGAGCCTCTATATTCAAGTTCTGCGAATCTTTTGATGATAACCTTAAAATGTTCTCTCATCTGGGTAGATTTTATTTGCAAAGTGACCTCCTTTGCCTTGGCATAACGAAAAGACATCCTCTCCACCAAGAATATAAGAACTTGCTCAAAGGGCCATAAGGTCTCGTGCCCTGCCATTTTTTTTTGTTTTAGATAAACGAATAGATACAAGGAAATGGGCAAGAGATGGCGGAAGCTATTATTATAATATGGCGCCTGTGCTTCATTAACAAATTCCATCCAGGTTTTTGCAAGGTTTTGATCGTCTATTAGAATTTTTTCAAATTTTTTGATGGCGCTGTTTTCTGCTGAAAAAATTTCTTTTACTCTATCGCTTAAATCATCACTATCCTGCTTAAAAACAAAACTTTTAAGTGTGTGAAAACTAATTTTACCGGCCCTAAATTGGCCTCTGAGATCCCTCAATTCTTTACCTGGGTTGCCCCAAACGAGGGTGCTAAAAAGAAGGAAGAAAAATGGTAAAACCCGGAGCTTAATTTTTTTCTGCATTTAAACACATCCTATGCGCCTGTATTTTTCTAATATAAGTAAACGTCACCCCCAGGTTGCAGGGGCCCTTTATATCTTTACCAAAATGTTGTTCATGCAAGCATTTTAATTCCCTAATATAATCGGGGTCAGATTTTATGCCTGAAAAGTTATGAAACCTTTCTAAAGATTCATATCTTAAAGCTATCTCCCCCCCACATTTATTCGCCACATCGTCAGAGCAATTGAGGGCAATCTTATGACAGCGACCTCTATGCGGCCGCAATTGCTCGCAAGTATTGCATTGCATGGCCTGATTAAATTTTTTCAACCTCTGTGCCGGCCGATAAATATTATTTTCGCCACTATTAAAGGCGGCCATAACAAATTTCCACTTCTCTGGACGACTCAAACGATCAAAATCCAAGGCACCATCGGCGCCATCGAAAGTGGACTGAAGTTTTTCATATTTTGACTGGATGACTTGCACAAATTTATCGAAGTTGTTAGACGGGTGGTATAAATTATGCGGATTATTATAATCATCGTCGTGAGTGGCATAATCATTCCCCGCAGGTTGACTGCCTATAACAACTCCAGCAGGGTTTTTTGCCACTTTTCTCGTCATGCCCGTAATTTGGAAAAGGCCAATTTCTCCTCCATAGGAATGCCTCGAAATGTCCGCTGAGCTTTCGTTGTAGAGAGTACTTAAAACAAGTGATTTTGGAATGCTGACCACCTCACCATTTTTGTCAAAGAATCGACCTTTATCAAGGCTTTTAAAAAAATCATCGGCGCTCGGTAGACCGACTCTTTGCTCTGCTGCTAAATTATTCACTGAATTGATAAAATTTTTCTTTAGTGCGGCTTCATTGCGATCTCGACAAGAGCTATTATTCACCAGGCAACGATAATTTATATAATCTTGCGTGGTTAAAATTTGTGGCCGTGCTGCTGTTAAGAGACCTTCTTGGATCAGTCTTGGGGCAATAAGATGCTCCCAAGCATTTTTGTTGCCACCATATAACCGATTTGAATTTAAACGACACAAACTATCCGCCTCGGAGTTAAAAATATTTCTCGTAGTATAGGCCTTGTTAAGAATAAAATCTCTGGGCGATTTAATTTTAGAGTTCTCACTGCGCGTTTCTTGGGGATCGTTTTTCCCGCTACAAATTCTCATAAAATCTGTCTCCTTTCCCAGGGGAATTATTTCTTCATCAGGTAGTTTTTTTGGTAGTTTTTTTGGCAATTTTTTTGGCGCTTTGCTGGCGCCCACAGATGATCGCCGAAGTTTAGGAGTTATTGCCACCGCCGCCTCTGTTTTAGAGCATCGATCAATGGGCCCAAGGGCAGCTAACGTATTTAGGCCCGCTAAAAACTCTCCATTTAGATGGGATTTATGAATATAATAAACTTCCGTACTGCCGGCCCTCTTAACCGGAAAATACAGGTTTCCCGCCACTAAATCTTTTGGGTCAATAATCAAACGAGTGCCAATTTTTTCTGGGTCATTGAGATAATTCAATTTTCGATCATTGGCGCCCTGTAAAAGACTAAAAGTTTTTTTTAAGGTGACAATGAACTTACCTGATTTTGGGATTTCTTGCGTCGCCTTTTTTTCTGATGGCGAGGGGGTCTCTCTCTCTGGTCTTTCGGTCACGCGCATGCCGGGAACTTGCCGATTATAATAAACATAAACATGCTCACCTTTGCGTGGCCCATTGGTCAGTTCAATATAGAGCCCAAGATTTCCTTTTCTCAAACTTTTTTTGCTAAAGTTTTTATCTGAAACTTTCTTAATAACCCCGGTGGTCCCCTTATGCAGGGTAAACAGAATATTACCCGCTCGCCGTCTATAATCGTGAGATCCACGAGCATTGAGAAATGACGTCAAATTAACCTGATCTCCAATATTTTGCGCAAATGTCCCTTGCAAAAAGAGTAAAGACAAGAATATCTGTTTAAAAATCCGCATAAGTCCCAGTTCTATATTGAGAGAGCTCTGGTATGCTTATCGGTTCTAAAGTGTTTTTTCTTTACCTGGACGCCAATGACCTTTTTACCGCCTCTGGCAAAAAAAAGGCCCACGTCGTGTGGGCCAGCTATTTTTCGAATTTTCTCTTTATTACCAGCGAGTTACCACATCATTTTTATCAAAGAAATAAGAAATTTCTCGCTCCGCTGACGCCATAGAATCTGACCCGTGAACAGCATTCGCTTCGATAGAAGAGGCATAAAGCTTTCTTAGCGTGCCCTCAGCAGCATCCGTAGGGTTGGTTGCGCCCATGATTTCTCTATTTTTATCCACGGCACCCTCTCCTTCTAAGACCAATAAAACCACTGGCCCGGAAGTCATAAAATTAACCAGGGAACCAAAAAAGGGTCGCTCTTTATGCTCAATATAAAAACCCTCCGCTTTTTCTTTGGATAATTGTAGCAGTTTGGTAGCGGCAATTCTTAGCCCTTCCTTTTCAAAACGCCCAATAATATTACCAATATTATTGTCGGCAGTTGCATTTGGCTTAATAATACTTAATGTTCTTTCCATTTTTTTCTCCAATTCTACTTTATATAAATCTATTTCTTAGCATTTAACACTTCTTCCATTTTTTGTCCAAGTTCTGCTGGAGATCTCGCCACTGTCACGCCACAATCTTCTAAAGTTCTAAATTTCGCCTCGGCAGTGTCGTCTCCACCAGAAATGATCGCCCCCGCATGGCCCATTCTTTTTCCCGGAGGTGCTGAAGCTCCAGCTATAAAACTCACCACTGGCTTTGTCATATTTCGCTGAATCCATTTGGCGGCTTCTGTTTCGGCGCTGCCACCAATCTCACCAATAAGAATCACAGCGTCAGTTTCGGGATCTTCCTCGAATAATCGCAATAAATCAATAAAGCTCATGCCCCCCACCGGGTCGCCCCCAATGCCGATACAAGTTGACTGGCCAATTTCTCTTTGAGTTAATTGAAAAACGGCCTCATAAGTCAAAGTTCCCGATCTGGATATCACTCCTACTCTACCCGGCATATGAATATGCCCTGGCATAATGCCAATCTTACACTCTCCTGGGGTGATAATGCCCGGACAATTGGGGCCAATTAATTGACTTTTTGAACCCAGCATCGCCTTCTTAACTTTCACCATGTCTAATATGGGAATGCCCTCGGTGATACAAATGATCAATGGCATTTCTGCATCGATGCACTCTAATATTGAGTCTGCAGCAAACGGTGGCGGCACAAAAATCATTGCCGTATTCGCCTCGGTTTTTGCCATGGCATCGGAGACAGTATCAAAGACTGGAAAACCCTCGTGTACCATGCCACCTTTACCCGGTGTCACGCCACCGACAAAATTTGTGCCGTAGTCCCGCGATTGCAATGAATGATATGTTCCCTGTTTACCGGTAAAACCGATAGTAATTAATTTTGTGTCTCGGTTAACTAAAATAGTCATTCTTTAATCTCCTTAAGCTTTGCTAGCGGCAGCGGCCGCTACTGCTTTCGCTGCCGCATCTGCAAGATCTTCAGCAGTGGTAATTTCTAAACCAGAATCTTCTAATATCTTTTTCCCAAGGGCGACATTGGTGCCCTCAAGTCTAACAATAAGGGGAACCTTGATGCCAATACTTTTTGCGGCGGCAACAACACCCTCAGCAATAATGTCACATTTCATGATACCGCCAAAAATATTCACTAAAATGGCCTTAACTTTATGGTCGGAAAGAATGATGGAAAAAGCTTCTTCAACAGTTTCTTTGGTAGCGCCACCGCCTACGTCTAAGAAATTTGCGGGTTCTCCACCGTGCAATTTAATAATATCCATAGTCCCCATCGCCAAACCGGCGCCGTTGACCAAACAACCAATATTGCCATCCAATGAAATATACGAGAGGCCATGCTCGGTGGCTTCCAACTCTTTGGCCGACTCCTCCGAGGGATCTCTCAATTCCTCGATTTCCGTATGGCGAAAAAGAGCATTGTCGTCAAAATTAAGCTTGGCATCTAACGCGATAACCTCACCTTGTTTTGTCAAGACGAGTGGGTTAATTTCGGCAACAGTACAATCGCATTGCATATATAATTCGTAAAGGCCTTTAAAAAATTTAGTGGCCGCTTTAAGCTGATCGCCTTTAAATCCCAATGCAAAGCCTAATTTACGCCCTATAAAAGGAGAGAATCCCGTGGCGGAATCAACCGCGACCTTAATAATTTTTTCTGGTGTTTCCGCCGCTACAGTTTCAATCTCTACACCGCCTTCAGTGGACACCATAAAAGTCACTTTACTATTATTGCGATCGAGCACCAGCCCGACATAATATTCATGATCAATTTCACAGCCCTCTTCGATCAGCAGTCTTTGTACTTCTTTGCCTGCGGGACCCGTTTGATGAGTGACCAAAGTTTTTCCCAGAATTTCTGTGGCGTGGTCTTTGACCTCATCCAACGATTTAGCAAGCTTTACACCACCGGCCTTGCCCCGTCCTCCAGCGTGAATTTGCGCTTTAACCACCCAAATTTTGCCGCCCAATTTCTTCGCCCCGGCAACTGCATCGTCGACAGTGGTCGCCATTTCGCCATTTAGCACGCGAATGCCAAATTTTCGCATCAGATTTTTGGCCTGGTACTCGTGTACATTCATTGGTAGAGTCTCCTGTTCAATTGTTAAGCTGAATTGTCCATTGTAATCTTTAATACAAGTTTAGTGCATATTTTTTTTCCCATATTAATCGGCGACCATAAGAGTTGCTAGGAGCAACGCCCAATAACTTGCTGCTATTTAGCGCTCATGATAAGTTTCCCAGTCAATAATTAAGTGAGGAAAAAGATCATGAGTGACGTCCTTTACCATGCCTTAAACCCGGCAAAATTCCGTTTAGATGGCGGAGCAATGTATGGCATCATCCCAAAACCCCTCTGGGAGAAGCAATCTCCGCCGGATCAATTGAATCGGATCGATCTCGCGTTGAGGTGTTTATTGATCCAAACAGAGTCGAAAAACATACTCATTGATACGGGTATTGGAGATTATCACGGCGAAAAATTTAATTTAATGTTTGATATACGCAGTGAAAAAAATCCTCTGGCGCTTTGTTTAAAAGAGTTAAATTTACACCCCAGAGATATAACTGACCTTGTCATAAGTCATCTGCATTTTGATCATGTGGGTGGTATCGGCGTCGTCAATACCCAGGGTCTGATGGAACCACTCTTCCCCCATGCCACTTTGCACCTACACCGCGATCATTTTGCCTATTCAGAAGCCCCTAGCAAACGAGATACTGGCTCCTTTCATCGTCATTATTATCAACCTGTCCTAGACTTTTATAATGATCGCCAACAAGTAAACTGGTTGCAGGGAGCAAAAGGTGTCATTTTAACCTATGCTAAGAGCGAAAAAACAATGCCCAACACACTCAACTTTCTCACTAGCAATGGGCATACCCCCCATTTGTTGCACCCCTTTGATAAAAATTTTATTTATTTGGCAGATATTATTCCCACCAGTAACCATGTCGCCATCCCCTGGGTGATGGGTTACGACATTATGCCCGCCGTAACCACGGCGGATAAAGAAAATATTTTAGCGCTTATTTTAGAAAAAGAGCTAACCATCATTTTTGAACACGATGTGAATTTTTGGGGTTGCACGCTCGGCAAAAATGGCAAAGGCCAAATCGTCGCCCAGGACAAATTCGCCGCCACTACAAATAAAATACAAAAGATCTTTTGCTCTGGCCCAGCACATAATAACCTTAATGACAGTCTTTAATCCCAGCTAATAATATGAGGACATATTAATGATTAACAAAAGCTCTATGACCACAGTTTTATCAATACTCTTAATCGCCATCGGGCATTTTTCACCAGTCTACTCTAAACTTATGACCACGATGGGGTTATTTGCCACCTCGGGAGCGGTCACAAATTGGCTGGCGATCCATATGCTTTTTGAAAAAATTCCTTTTTTGTACGGCTCCGGAATCATTCCTCTAAAATTTAATGAATTCAAACAGGGCATTAAAGAAATGATGATGACCCAATTTTTTAACGAAGAAAATATTCAAAAATTTATCGCTGAGGGTATGACGTCGCAAAATAACTTGGACCTAAAAAAAATGACTGGGCTCATCGATCACGACCATTTTTTCAATAAACTCATAGAAACAGTGAATGAATCTCAACTGGGAGGCATGCTGACTATGTTTGGCGGCACCACGGCGCTAGAACCTTTAAGAACCCCCTTTGCCAGCAAAATGGAACAGGCGTTATTAGAAAATATTGAAAGGCCTGAATTTATAGAGGGTATTAAAAATGTTTTTTCACAAGAGAATGGTGAGGAAAAACTCAATGAAAAAATCGAAAAAATCGTGCTCAATCGTCTCAACGAGCTGACTCCAAATATTGTCAAAGATATTATTCAAGATATGATTCGCTCGCATATGGGATGGCTGGTTATTTGGGGCGGAATCTTTGGTGCTCTATTAGGTGCCCTCAGTACCCTGCTTTTATAAGGAACGCAAACCTTTCCACTTTTCTTTTTTTTCTTTGGCAAAAACTACCCCCCGCTGAGCGCCACTTGTAAAAATCCTCTGGCCATTTTAACATACCAATAGGGTATTCAATGAAGAGTGCCGCAAGCGATGCAGGTGCGGCCATGGCCTTCCATTTTTTTTATGTTTTATCCCTCATCTCCATAGTATCATGCGGTGATTTTAACTCCGGTAAAAGATTGCCAGAGCATAAGGCCGTCTCAAGTGCCGAATATGCACAATACAAGGTTTCTAAATGTGGCCAAATTTCCTATGTGATAAGCAATATTGGTGGCATGACCGGGTATTTTGTCAACGAATCTAGCACCTCTAAAAAATATAAAATCTCGCCACGGGGAAATACTGTACAAACTTCCCTCAACGCCATAACCACCCAAAATTCCCCAAAAAATGGTTGTGTGTATTCGCAATCGGACATTATGCAGGGGTATGAGGGCCTGATCATCGATGCCGACCAAATCAAAATAGACCCTTAAACAAAAACGGCGCTAAAGACAGATGACCACCTTATCAATCATCGGGTCAATCATCGGGCGGTGAAATTTTATGCGTATAATATTCAATCTTTTGCGCCGCCTGTTGTTTGAGAACTTCAACTTTACCGGTAAATTCATCCAATAATGCTTTTTTTATGGAGGACCTTAAAAGGCGGGACTGCCTGGTTTTATGGGACATTTCCCCCGGTAAGGCGGTTATTTTTTTGCCCAAAGAAATAAGCTCGGCATACATCGTTGCCCGCTTTGCATACTTGGGCCTTAGTTCGTCGCGAATTTTAAAATCATCCAAGATCAGCCCCTGCAAGAGTGGCCCTATTTTTTCCATATATTGTCTTTCAAATCTCTTGATCTGCACGCCTTTACTGATGGTATCTAAATGAACAGCATAGGTGTTTAAAATTTCTATCAATGAGGAATTGAATGTTTTATATTGTTGTAAAACCTCTTGCATGGCGCGCAGTTCCCGCGCTTTTTTAATATTATTAAAGCGCGCCAACGCTGCCTGAAAAATCTCTGCCGTCCCCTCAAAAAAGGTCACCTCTCCCACACCGCTAAAGGTTTTTTCATGACCCGGAAAATAGTGAATATTAAAATAATCGAAAAGATTCGCCAAAGCGCTTGATTGATGACCCGTTAAGCGAAAGGAGTAACTGCCTGGGGTCACTGCCTGGCCCTGCACCAATTGCAGGGGATCAAAGAGAATCTGGCCGGCAATAATTTTTCCTTGGGCGCTCAGCTTAATGGCCTCATCTCCTAATATTTTATTTTCTATGGAGGCCAATTCAAGTTGCAGCGAACCGACTCCCCAGCGATTAATCACGCCATAAAGTTTTTTTTCAACATAGTCCCAATGAAATGTCGCCGCTAATGCCCCAGAACTTTTTAGCGTTTTAAGAAATTTCTTTTGCAAAGGTATTGGATAATTAATAATCCAACGGTCCCATGCATGGCCATGCAAAAAAAATGTTAAACTTAAAATGAGAATAATTCCAGCACTCAGAGATATTGCCCATTGCCGGAAAGTCCATGCAGATATTTTTGTGAGGAAAATATTTTTATCTGCCAGGGGAATAAATTCCACCGCCTTTCTCTCGCTCATGATTTGCTTATTATTGTCGTTAGAGAATAATTCTTGCAACGTCTGATCATCATTAGCAGTGGCCAATTCTGTCGTTGCACGATCATCCCGCGCAACGGCCAATTTTGTTTTTGCTCGATCATCCTTGGCAACCGCCAAGTCTGTTGTTGGTAGATCGGGTAATTCCGGAAATTCAGGTGAGCTAGGTGAGCTAGGTGGGCCAGGTAAAGGTGGTAAAGCTGGCAAGGGTGGCGGATCACCGTGCTCTAGCTCTTCATCAAGTTTTAAAAGCTCTGCCCGCGCCCGCGCTTCATCCAAGGCCATTTGTTGCTGGCGTTGTTTATTGCGATACTTGGCGAGACTCACATCCGAAACATTAATGTCTAAGGATGTGCCTTGAAATTTAATCATGGTGGTGAGTTCGGAAAAGTCTGCCAACGGATGCCAGTCATCCTCCCCATCTCTCCACAGCAGGTCCTCTTGGGAAACTTTTCCGTTAACAAATAGATCAACGATCTCTGGCGAGGAAAAAGGCCCTTTATGTTGATCCCCCTGCAAAATAAACCAGTTTTTTTCCATATTTATTGCCAAATATAAATTTGTTGCCAAGAAATTACTTTAATACCAATATGAATAGTATATGAGGTTATTATGCGAGTCAAAAAACCATGATTTCAGATGATTTAATTCAGGCCATCCATAAAAAACGCAAAGTGGATACTCTTGCCAATGCGGTTAGCGATAAAGACGGCGATATTTTAATCTTAACTTCTCCCTCGGATATCGGCGTTTGCCGCAACGGTGGAAGACGAGGGAGTTGCTTTGCGCCAAATGCTTTAATGACGGTTTTCCTGAAATGCACACTACCCGCAGACCACCTGAGTTCAATCCCAAAATTGCAAATAACACCGGTCTCCTCTATGGCGCAAGAAAAAGCATCATTTGGCCAAGGCCAAATTGAGACCCGCAAAAATATCAGTCACGCGTGCAAAAACTTTAGCGGGCAGACCCTACTCCATTTGGGTGGTGGCCACGATCATATTTTTCCTTTTTTAAGCGCATTAGAGGAAAACTTTTCCTACAAACGTTTAGTCGTCATCAATATCGATGCTCATTTAGATACCCGTACCGACAACTTTGCCCATTCCGGCACCCCCTTCAGACAATTTGCGGAAACCACCCAGCGGGACTTTGCCCTCTATCAAGTGGGCATTCACCCCTATAGTAATGGGGGCGCCAACTATACACCTTTGCCCACGGGAACAATGGTCCTACTGCCCCAGCAGGACCCCTTGTCCTCTTTACAGGAAAAGGTAAGGTTAGATGCCGATGATTTATATATGCTCAGCCTCGACTGCGATGCCCTGCACGCGTCTTATATGGAGGCGGTCAGCGCCGTCAATCATCAGGGCATGGACTTAACCACCCTACAGAGCATTTTTCATTGGTACAAATCCATCACTAAAAAACAAACTTCTCTGATTGGGATTTATGAATACAATCCCCTCTATGACAATCTCTCGCAAAAAGGCGCACGCGCTATCGCCGCCACCTTGTATCAGTATATTTTTTCTGCGCCTGCCAAATAAAATTTATTGTCGCCACCGATCGACCTTTGCTGGCGCTATAATTTTCATACATTACGCCGCTCCAGCTCAGTTATTAAAGTTTTGCAAAGACTGCTCAATATTTTAGCAAAAAATGTCGATATAAAACTGTAACTTCATTGAATGGGAGAGAAAAATGAAAGCATTAGTATTAATTTTAAATTTGACATTAAGTTCCGTCGCCGTTGCGGACATCTTGGATTTTATGCAAGAAGATGATGGTAAAAACATCTGGAACACCTACGACGATTATAAATTAAAAGAAGAACAAAACTTCCAGGCGCAGTTAAACTTATTGCGCACGCAAAATATTAAAAATAAAAGGCGCGCGGCAGCTCGCCAGAAAGCTGCTCAAGAGGCACATGAAAAATTTTTACAAGACCAGGCCAAAGGAATGGAGTCTATTCGTAAAAATGAATTGGCGTTGGCAGCGGCGGATGCCGAACGAGAAAAATTATGGGTCAACTATATTCGCGAGGAAGAAAAATTGACCAAGGACAGAGAAAAATACGAAATTGCAAAAACAGAACATGGCAATCCATGGTTAGGCACTCCGGAACAAACGGTGCAGGCCAAAAGGGCCTATGAAAAGTCCACAGAACTTAAAGAAGAGGCGCAAAGAAAATATAGAAAATCGAGAGATCGAGCGACAATTGTTAGCAATCAACTTAAAGCAGACAAAATTGGCATGAAAGAGCTGGTGGAAGGAGGTTTTATAGATAAAAGTCGTATCGCCATAGAATCCGATCTCACTAAAGCGCAAAAAAAATATAACGACGTTTTAGAAAAAATGCGGACCGATGGTATTAAGGCGGATCGTCTGGAAGGTAATGTTGCCAATGAACGCATGAAATGGGGAAAAGCTGCCGCCAAAGAAGTCTTCGATCGCGCCGGTCAAAATATTATCAAGGCCGATTTAATATTAACCGACCTCAAGTATTTAGCGATCCAAGAAAAACTCTCGGAACAGGCCTTACAGGATTTACAAAATGAGACAGGCCGTAGATTAGAGCAAACCATGTTAGGACAATTTATCAACGAAAAAATAGAAAATATGGAGGCCAAGGTACAAACATCTCTCTGTGAAGAGGCAAAGGCTTGCTTGAAAGGAAAAAATGTTTTTGGCCAACGGCTGCTTGAATTCATGAAAAGCGAAGGTTCCTTCCAACCGACAATAGATGAAATGAAAAAAGCTCAGGACCCAAGTAAAAAAACAAAAACAGAAACAAAGACAAAAGGTCAACCTAAAAGGCCAGTAAACACAAGTGGGTCCATCTAAAAACGTACGGATTCCACCTCTTTATTGTCTGCAAAAAATGGCCCTCTCTACGAGGGTCATTTTTAATGTCATTAATGTCTTTAAAAAAACGCCAACTAGAATAAACTGCACTTAGCAATTTTTGTGTAGATTCCCGTAAACGGCGTAAACGGTACGCCGTTTACGGTACGCGGGTACTTATCGTGATTTTAAAGAATTATGTAGCTCCGAATGACATGGGCATCTTTTCATATAATCCTCCTGATTATGATGATCTACTGAGGCAATTTTTTTTTGAGAAGTTTTAAAAAAATCGTGGGGTATTTTCCTAGAAAACATCAAAATTAACTAGGAAAATTTTAAAAGGATGATAATCAATTGAAATCTCGATAAGTACCCGCGTACCTTCAACTCTAAGTACCCGCGTACCTTCAACTTACCTTCAACCCAACCGCCTTCAGCCCCTTCAACCTCATGATGATGGATGATACTTCCTCGTTATTTGGAAATGAAAGTATTTTATTACCTTTTTTTTTGGTCACGGAATTCAGCGCTAGCGCGGTTACAAATATTTTTTCTTATATTTTTCGTGTAGCTTTATAACATTATCATAGGCGCCATTTCACAGTTCTTAGAAGACGACAGAATAAGGCCCACAACCCTTTATACATGGACGTCTGAAAATTCTTACATTTTTAAAACCACCTGGACCATGCTAAATTCTCAAAAGTCATTGACCCGGAGATAACGATGAATTTAGAAAAATTAAGCGATCGAATAATTTTAAAAAATACCAAAAATCTCGTTATTCAAGAGAAAAAACTCACCGCCAATATCATCGATCACCTGCAAATCATCGAACAGCGCAAGCTCTACTGCGATCTCAAATACAAATCGCTTTTCGATTACGCCGTCCAAGAATTAGCGTATAGCGAAGATCAGGCCTACCGCCGCCTCAGCGCCATGCGCTTGAGTCGCAAAGTTCCCGCCGCCAAAGAAAAAATTGATAGCGGGGAATTGAGTTTGACCAACGCCAATTTATTGAGCGGATTTTTCAAAGATGTCCCGCTGCCTGCCGAGGAGGAAAAATCATTGGTGGAAGAAATCAGCAACACCACGAAAGCTGAATGCCAAAATATTTTAGCGGATTTAAAAAGTGAAAAAGGGATTGCTCCGCAGCCTAAGAAACCCA
>Ga0316206_1000684_pt1 | contig 39866 bp, 51 predicted proteins | sample 6monthpyrite_MG_FD_204942 | JGI IMG/M metagenome (GOLD analysis project Ga0316206, IMG submission 204942) | Microbial mat bacterial communities from mineral coupon in-situ incubated in ocean water Damariscotta River, Maine, United States -... | ecosystem: Environmental > Aquatic > Marine >...
AGAAAGTAATTACAAAGAGAAAAATAATTAGGTGCATTTAACTTTTAGATTAAATGAAAAATTTGGGCTCTTTGTAAATCATTTTTTCTTATAACTTACCAAATAATTATCAACCATTTTGGTTCTGTCCTTTGGGTACAACTTCAAACTTTTTCATAGGAGAAAAGACTCTACTTTCAATTGCATTTGTAGTATTATCAATTACGATATTTTTTTCATTTTTATATGTAAATAAGTAAGGTAAATGTGTAACTAAACTCTTGACACTTTTTACAGTTGTTAAGACATAAATTCAACACATAAACCGACCTTTATGCTAATAACTTTTGGCATGCTTCACTTATAATTTCTGGAGCATTTTTTGCATCGTCAATATACTTTTCAAATGGTGCAACGATCTCAATTTCCTCATCAAAGGTTTCTCTATCTAATCTCTCAATAGAGTCGTATAAATCTTGAATATTTTCTCTGTTAATCTTCTCAGCAACAAACAACTTTTCTAAAATATTAGCAGCATGGTTTATGGCAATTGCAATATCAATAATATCTCTTGTTAGATTATCGTTACGTCTATAAACAATTTTCTTAGCAATGATATCTTCAATACTCTCTACATAAACTGTCTCAGCAAACAAAGCTTTAGAATCATCTAGTAAAAATTCTGATGATGCTCCTTGTGATACAAGTACATCTACTTTAATGTTGTTTCTCTTTTCTAGTACTCTGATATGATTTGACAAGTCAATGTATTTACTACTGTTAAAGTTAGCAGTCTCTTCTATCCAATGTTTTGGGCTAAGATAGTTCAGGACTTGAACATCTGTTACAAAAAGGTCTATGTCAAAACTAAGACGATGTTGGAAGTAATATATCGCTAAAGCAGTTCCACCACCAAAACGGATGAGTGAATGATCTTGCTGTGGTAAATAGCTGTACACATCTTTGATGAAACTGTTTAATGCATGAATTTGCTCATCATAATGCTCTTGGAGAAATTCAATATTCTTTATAATCATGGGAGCATCGCTTCTATTCTTTTTGAAGATATTTTATAATACGAAGCAAAGTCATTTATCTCTTCTTTTTCAGCCTCAACTTTTATTGTCTTTAGTGCATATTTGTCATATATGTTTAGAGGCTCTTTCTTGTAAAATAACTTCTTTAATCCTGTGAGTGTAAAGTGCTTCTCTTTATTCCCAATAGAACAATTTACAGTGGATAAAAGCATCATTGGCTTTGGTTTAGTCTTTTGCTCTTTTTCTAAAATCTTTTTAACATCATCTATATTCATATTCTTTAACAGCTTCGCAAGAGTATTTTTTTTATTATCCTCTTTACTCCAATCCGAAAGTGTTGATGGAGCAATACCAAACACTTCATATATATCTTTCGTTTTCATAAGTATTCTCCTTTTTTATAATTATACGATATTCGTATTAAAATAACTTTAAAAAATATACAACGACATATTATAAAACTAGATATATAAATATATCGAATCATTTATCTACTCCATAACATCCTATAATGGTCTGAAAATCAAGACAACATTTTAGCTTAGTTAATTTCTAAAATTAATGAAGACGAAGATGAATCATAAAATAAGTTAAATATATAGTGCAGAACAGAAGACAAAATAGTGGTAGTTTAATTTACACATATATCTTTTCTCTTAGGATATACAAAATCTACCAACTTACAACTTCCTTTTTTTATGTTACTCTCATTCAGTTCTAAAACAACATAAGCTGATGTTGGTATATTTGCTATATACTGATTAGTTAAATAGTTATTAAGTTCTGTTAATTCAGGGTTATGAGAGACAATAGCAATAGAGTTGTGCTTTTTGAGTTTATTCTCTATAAAAAGTAGAAGCTTATTTGTGGATGTCATGTAAAGTTCTTCATAATATTCTACTTGTAGATCAATAGTCTCTGCAAAAATAATTGCTGTTTCTTTTGCTCTTTTAGCGGAACTAGAAAAGATTTTATCTATATGCATCTTCTGACTTTGCATATACTTTGCTATGATAGGTGCATCTCTTTTTCCACGAGAATTTAATGGTCTATCAAAGTCATCTAAGCTCATATCTTTCCAGCTTGATTTAGCATGTCTGATTAGTATAATTGTTTTCATATTACTTACTTATAGTTTGAATGGGTTATCATCACCATTGATGTTGATAACGGTCTGGTAGTTATAAATCAGGCATATTGTATCATAATAATTTTAGTTTCTGTCTTTGTTTAAAGTCTTATGTATTTTAGTATTAATAGCCATGAAATGTAACTATTCTACAACTAAAGCGGTTATCTTACCTTATATTTTTATAAGTACAAGATATCGATTCAAAGGTTTTTATTGGAGTTAAGAGTAAAAATTAGGGAGTGATAAGTAGCATTAAAATACTACTTATTAGTAGGAACAAAAGATAAAACAAAGTTACATACATCTTCTACTGTATTTATATCTCGCATCTCTTCTGTTTTTACTTCGATACCAAGTTCTTTATCCAATGTTACCATTAAGTCGATTACATCCAAACTATCTAAATCTAAGTCAGTATATAAGTTCGTTTGCATGGTTACAGTCTCTTCTCTCGCCTCAAATTCATTTATTAATACATCTTTTGTCTTATTATATATTTCTTCTTGAGTAGCCAATTCTTTTCCTTGATATTTAAATAATTGAACTTATTATAATCTATTATAACATATTTTATCTTTAAATATATCTTTATTTTATGTTTTAATCTCAAAATCCTAAAAAATATAGATAAGCTTTCCAAATGTGTTATGTTGACTTATACTTTTTAAATATTATAGAAGTGTTAATACCACCAAATGCAAAGTTATTACTCATTACAATATTTACATCTCTTTGCATGTTTTCATCTAAAATATTTATTGGTGCACACTCTTTGTCTAACTTCTTAAAATTCATAGTTTTTGGCAGTAAAGATTTGTTTAGAGCAATTAGACAGACAACGGCCTCAACAACACCACAGCCACCAAGAAGGTGACCCATATGTCCTTTCGTACTGCTTACTGGTATCTTTGATCCAAACAATGAATAAGTCGCATGAGACTCTGCTATGTCTCCTTTAATCGTCGCCGTTGCATGAGCATTTACATACTCAATGTCAGATGGCTTTAAATTTGCATTTTCCAAAGAAGTTTCCATAACCTGATGCATGCCCTCTTTAGAAGGGGTAGTGATGTGAGAACCATCACAGCTTGTTCCGTAACCTATGATTTCACCATAGATTTTAGCTCCGCGAGCAAGTGCATGCTCGAGCTCTTCAAGAACTATGGCTCCACTTCCCTCACCTACGACAAGACCGTCACGTGATTCATCAAAAGGTTTTGAAGAGAGATGAGGCTCATCCGTATGTTTTGTCGAAGCAGCTCCCATAACATCAAAGACTCCAGCAGAGAGATAATGATGTTCTTCGCCACCGCCACAAATCATAATGTCACTCATGCCGTATTTTATACTTTCATAACCAGCACCAATACCTTGTGAGGAAGATGTACATGCCGAGCAAGTTGGAATATTTCGACCTTTAATTTCATACATTTGAGCAAGATTTGCAGCGATGGTGTGACTCATCATCTTTAAAAATGCCATTGAGTTTTGACCATGAAAGCTCATTTTTGCTTTAACCTCTGGCATATACTCAAACATAATCTCGTTTCCACCCATGGTAGAACCAAATGCCAAACCACAGTGTCTAGAGCTAAGCATCTCTTGACTCAGGTTTGCATCGGCTATGGCTTCACCTGTAGAAATGGCGGCGAGTTGTGCAACTCTTCCCATGGAACGACGAAACTTTCTTGGTATGGCTTGAAAATCTATGTTTTTTACCCGACCCGCAACTTTTGTGCCTAAGTTTTTGATTTCTTCCCATTCTGGAACATATTCGACACCAGATTTTTCGGCTTTTAAACTCTCATAAAGCTCGTTATAACTATTTCCAAGTGGCGAATTTAGCCCAATACCAGTAATTACAACTCTTCTCATTTTTTCTCCTCAAAATAATTCATTAATATTTCTGAACCCAAATAGATGACTCTTGTATCTTATCTCTTTTCTAGCTAACTTGTCAAACATTTTTAAACTTATTTGTGGATGAATAGTTAAGATAATGATGTTGCATTTTATTGTTATCTTGAAAATTTTTAATCACTTTACTTCTTGTATTTTTTAAAGTGCCGATTATCGTTCCACAACCACTTTCTATTTTTTTCGTAAAAGAGTCTGCAACACCACCAACTTTAGAAAGTCTCTCATAAATAATGGGAGAATATTCTCGTTGCTCGAGTATAAGAGTCCACTTAAGCCTCCTCCTATTATGGCTAGATTCATCTAACCATGCCACCACTAATATTCATAATGTCGCCGGTAACGTAAGATGCTTTGTCGCCTAAGAAAAATACACATTCAGCTACATCTTGGGGCATACCAATACGTCTAAGTGGTATGCCTTTTTTCATCTCTTTGAGTGGTAAGTCTTTTGTCATTTCAGACTCTATAAGGCCTGGAGCTACTGCATTTATTCGAATTTTATAACGGGCAACTTCAAGAGAGAGAGCTTTTGTAAATGCTATCATAGCACCCTTTGCCGAGGAGTAATTAGTTTGCCCCACATTGCCAACAAGACCAGAAACCGATGCTACATTCACAATAGAACCTTTTTTGTTTGCTATCATATTTTTAAGTACGGCTTTGGTCACATAAAAAGTTCCATTTACGGAAGTGTCTATCACATCACTCCACTCTTCATCTTTCATTAAAAGAAAAAGATTATCTTTTGTGATTCCAGCATTGTTCACCAAAACATCAAGTTCCAACTCTTCTACAGCTAAAAATACTTCATCTTTTTTAGTTATGTCGAAATAGAGTGTTTGAGAGTTTTCCAACTCCGAATGAAGCTCATTGGCTTTTGCTTCATTATTTCTATAATTCAAATACACAAAATAGCCATTATCATGAAAATATCTAGCACAAGCCTCGCCAATCGCACCGGTCGATCCGGTGACTAAAACCTTTTTCATACTCATTAAAAAGCACCTTCAAGAATCATTTTATAAATAATAAATACATATTAATACACGATTATACCCATTTTTTACCTATGAAATTACTTAATTATAATTAAGATAAAGGCTATTGTTTATAAGAGTTGTTCATTTGTTAATGATGAATTTAAAGCTAATCTTACTTGTTCTAATGCAAGCATTTTTCCATTCTCTTCCTCTTTTGCATTCCACCAATACTCTATAATTTCTTGTTCAATTGTTCCAACGAGTGTCACGGGAAGATTTGCAAAGACTTCGTACGAACTTACATCAGCATCACTAATATTATGATGTTTGGCAAGTTGAAAAATAACTTCTCGTATAGATTTTTCTATGTCTGTTGGTTCTGGCAGAGGAGTTCCGTCTTCTGGTTGCTCTGTGACTCTAGCATAGTCTATCCATGTCTTAATCTCCTCTTCGAGATAATTGTGTCCATAAACTTGGTAGCAGAGTATTTTACTTGAAGTGTAGACTATCTCTTCATCCTCTTCTAAAATGTCTGAAGTTATCGCTTTGTCTTTATTTAAATAAACTTCAATTCTTTGATTTTCATGTAGGGTTGAAGCTATTTCAAAAGCATTTCTTGTGTGTTTCATAAGCTCTTTTTCTAATTTTTCTATGTCCATTGATATTCCTTAATTTTATATATTTTGTAGGTTGTTATAGTCCCAGAGTTTTTTATAAAATGAGTCTAGTTTTGAAAGAGTTGAGTCTATAATGACTAAATCGTTCATACTTGCAAAGTGTTCTTTTGGATGTTTTTGGTACCAAAATTCCATTTGTGTTTTTAACTCATTTCTCTGTGCAACAGTATTGGCTATCATGGATTTTATCTCACTCATCTCAGGAGTGATTATCTCTTGACTTAATTGCATCTGTATTTGAAACTTTTAGTTTCAGTACTCTGGTTAAGAAAAGTGCAGAAGTGTAACACCTCAAGCTTTACAAAAAGTTCTGAGGACTTGATGTATTTAATGGGTATGGTAATCATTTAATATCCTTTATCGTTTAAATTATATTTTAATTAGTGCAATTTTAGTTCTAGAATGATATATGCAAATTTATTTTCATATTTAAAATGGAGGATAAAAATATGAATATAACATTTGATAAAGCAATGGAAGAGTTTGATAATAAATGCTATAGTAAGGCATATTCGCTCTTTGAAAAGAGTGCGGAGATGAATCCAAATGCCATGGTTAATCTTGCTCTTATGCACATGAAAGGACAGGGGTGTGAGAGAAGTAATATTATCGCAAAAGATTGGTTTACAAAAGCTGCAAAATATAACCATCCTCAAGCACTGAATTCTTTAGCAATATTTTATGAAAAAGGAATGCATGGTGAAGCAGATAGTGAAAAATCTTTGGAGTACTACAAAAAAGCGGCAGATTTAGGTAATGTCGATGCACAGCTAAAAACTGGAATGTTGTATAAAGAAAAAGGAAAAAATGCAGAGGCTATGCGTTACTTAATAACTGCCGCTCATAATAATAATTCTCAAGCACAAGAAATCATTACATATGTAAGTAATGCGCAAGACTCAAATGAGATAAACGATGTGTTTCGTTCTTTTGATGAACTCAAACAAAAAGCATTAATAGACAATCTTTTAGATACTGAAGTCCGTCCAACTTTAGCGGTTGATGGAGGAGGGATAGAGCTTTTAAACTATATACCTGGAAAAATACCTCAAGTATGGCTTAGTTACACGGGCTCATGTTCTGGATGTCACCTTGGCTCAACTTCAACGGCAGATATGTTACTTGACAATTTTCAAAAAATTATTGATAAAAATATCGTACTTTACCTAATGTAGGTAAATTATGAACAAAATTGCAGGGATTGTAAAAGACATAAAAAAAACTAATGTAGTTACTTATATAGATGTGAAATGTGGAGAAACATCACTTCGTTTAATAAAATTTAAAGTACCAATATGGCTCTCAATAGGTGATAAGATTTACTGTAAATTTCAAGAAGCATCAGTTTGTGTAAGTAAAGAGTGTCCAGGGAAAATTTCCATAGAAAATAGAGTCTCTGTAATGCTCAAAGATGTAAGAAAAAACGGCTCACTTTGTGAGTTAACATTTGAGAGTAGCATGGGTGATGTTGTCTCGCTCATAACAATTGAAGCATATGATAATCTAGGTTTAGAAGTGGACTGTGAAGCTACGATGCTTCTTCGTGGTGTAGATATCAGTATTGAGCCTATATTTTACAATCTAGAACACAATATGCAAATCAATTTTTAAAGAAAAAAAGAAGGATTTAAAATGGCTGTAATGATAACTAACTTATGTATAAATTGTGGAGATTGTGCACCAGAGTGTCCAGTTGCTGCAATCTTAGAAGATGCTAATGAGAAGAACCCACATGAGGGTGAATACTTTTATGTAAAACCTGAAACTTGTGTAGAGTGTGTAGGTCATGCAGATGCACCGCGTTGTGCAGATGCTTGTCCAACTGAAGGTTCTATCGTTTGGGATATGCCTTACACTACAGATTTTGAAGAGTATTACATTGCTGGAAATGATAATGGAACATATAAAATTCGTGAACACAAGAAAAAAGGTCTTATGCTGCCATCGGTAAAAGCACAAGCTTTTATGGATGAAATCGGTAAGGATTTAAGAGAGTCCAAAGCCAATGTAGCTGATTAAGACGAGTATAGATTATGAATATAGCATTTGCATCTTCAAATGGTGATAAGATTGACCAACATTTTGGTTGGTCAAAAACTTTTTATCTATATGAAGTGGGTAAAGAAGACTCTAAACTCATGGGTATCATAGATAGTTCAGATGAACCTGAGGGTGAAAAAGAGAAATTAAACTATAAGATTGGAACAATTAGTGAAGCAGACATTATGTATTGTACGCAGATTGGACCAACAGCTTCAAAAATGATTCAAGCGGCTGGAGTACATCCAGTTCGGGTCGCTGAAGGTGAAGATTTACAAGGTGCAATAGGAAAACTTCAGGGGATGCTTAATGATGCTCCAGCACCTTGGCTACTTCGTATCTATCATAAGGCTGAGGCGAGGGGAGAGTAATGGCTGTGTTAATTACTGATACTTGTATAAACTGTGATGCTTGCATTGACGAATGTCCAGCAACTGCAATAGTAAGTGCTGACGAATCGCCTTTAGAGTTTGGTGAGTTAACCTACATTAAACCTGAAAAATGCATAGAATGTGTAGATGCAGCTGTTCCAAAATGTGCTGATATTTGTCCAACAGATGGCTGTATTGTTTGGGATATGCCTTATATCCAAAAACACAATGACTACTTTGTACAGAGTGATGATTATGTAATTCGCATACATAAGAAAAAAGGTTTGTTGTCCCCACTTGTGGCTCCAAAACCATTTAGAGAGACTGTTTCTCTTGAAACCAGAGAAAGTCATGTAAGTATTGGCGAAACGCTAAAACTATATAATTAAAAAGGAAATAAAATGTCTGTAATAATTGATGAAAGTTGTATCACTTGTGATGCATGTCTACAAAACTGTCCTGTAAATGCTATCGTAGATGATAGTGACAATCCAACTGGTGAAAATCGTTACTATGTGCAACCAGAAAAGTGTATTGAGTGTGTTGATTTATATGATGACCCACAGTGTGCTGCAATTTGTCCAAGCATAGGATGTATAACTTGGGATATGCCATTTACAAAGGAGTTTGACTCACATTTTACAAATGTCGAACTTTATAAGTTGGCAGAAAAAAATGGAGTGATAAAATCACCTGCGTTTAAAGAAAAAAAATATCGTGAAGACATACCAATGAGTAAACGTGGTGTAAAACACGAGGTTCAAGAAGAACCAGAAGAGTTAGAAGTGGGATAATGTATGATTTTCAAAGATTAGAGAGGGTGTCTAGTGAGTTAGATGCCTTCTATATAGATTGTACAATTACAGTAGCTTTAAAAATAATAGATAACTCTTGTAAAATGGATGATTATGAGAAAAGTTTATTTTTGGCCTTGTATGATGCACTTATCCCTCAAAAGAGTGAGTTTTTCACAGAAGATGTTTTTGAAATAATTTCGTATTCAAGAAAGATTCCAAACAAAGAAAGATTTTCAATAATAAAAGTTTTGCGAGAGGATGCAATGAAAATGATTACTCGCCCAAAAATGAAAGCTTTTAAAGCTTTCATCCGACAGCAAGTTTTAATTTAAGTGTGAGCTATACAGCTCCAAAAAGAATTTTACCTTCACTATTTTGGGCAGCTTGTATATCTTGGTATGTTTTATCATTTAATCTTAAAGAAGTCCCTTTAATCTCATCATAAATTGTATCTATTTTCTCAGTTGGAGACGATTTTTTCAAATCACCTTTTGAGAGATCTGCATGATCTAAAAGTTCATTCCAAACGGAACTCTCATCAAGAGCAAAAGCATTAAAGGTGATGCCTTGATATGTAAACTTACCATTGGTATCCAAGTCAGTTATAAAAAAGATATAAAGTCCATCTGGTGAAAGAACATCTTTATAAGTCTCCACAAATGGTTCAAAAAAATTAAGAGTTGAGAGTTCGCATGCTAAAAAGTCTATTTTTTCGCTATCAGTTACTAAAATTGTTTGAGTACAAGTAGCCTTAGGCGGAAGCTGTTTATCAGCAGAGATAACCGTACCTGGAGTAATTACCAGAGAACCTCTATATCCATAAAGGTGGTTTTCTGTAGCTGCGTTAAATGTAGGTTGCCATTGTAAATTATTGTCATATATAAATTCTTGAATTGTTGCCATTGCATTTCCTTGTGTTTGCTTAATATAATAAATGCAATTTTAGTTCTAGTATATTTACCCTACTTCATTAGTGTAAGCATATGTTGAAGATATTGAACGCAGACGTTTTGCTGCAGTTGTAAATGCTTCAATTACATAATCAATTTCTTCTTCAGTTGTAAAACGCGAAAGACTTAAACGCATCGCTGTATGTGCTAATTCAGGGTCTTCTCCGATTGCACTCATAACAGGGTTTGCTTCAAGAGATTCCGAAGCACAGGCACTACCAGTTGAAGCTGCGATTCCCGATTTATTTAAATCCCAAAGCATTGATTCACCCTCAACACCGCGAAGGGAAATTAAAATGGTATTTGGTGTTCGTGTCTCACGAGGACCTACGACAATAGTGTCAGGAATTTTACTAAGAGCATCTTCGAGTTTGTCACGAAGCCTTTTTACATCGCTATTCATTTTATCAACATGATTTGCTGCTTGTTTCATAGCCAAACCCATACCTACTATGTAAGCAACATTAAGGGTTCCTGCACGCTTACCACCCATTTGTTCGCCACCATGAAGAAGGTTTGGAAGTTGTTTACCTTTTTTGATGTAAAGACCGCCTATACCTTTTGGACCATGGAATTTATGTGCTGAAAAAGTAAGATAATCAACATCAACTGCGGTTAAATCTACTTTCAGTTTTCCTATGGCTTGAACTGCATCAGTATGAAATAAAATATTTTTTTCTTTAGCAAATGCACTTACCTCTTCAACTGGAAAAATCATTCCAGTCTCATTATTTGCCCACATCATGGAGATGAGTATGGTTCTGTCTGTAACTGCATTTTTTATGTCTTTAGCAGATATTCCACCATTTTCATCAACATCCACATATGTTACTTCCACTCCAAAGTCACTTAAATAAAGAAGTGTGTCAAGTATGGCTGGATGCTCTACTGCAGTCGTAACAATATGGTTTTTCTCAGGATTTTTCAAAATATATTTAAAAAATATTCCTTTAAGTACAGTATTGTTACTCTCTGTTGCACATGATGTGATTAAGATATCATCTGCATCTGGCACATTCAAGGCATCATACATTTCGCCTAATGCTATATTTAGTGCTGGACGAACATCCATGCCATACTGGTGAAGCGAATTAGGGTTACCATACAGTTCTTCAAAAAAAGGTTGCATCTTAACTTTTACTAAGGGGTCAATTTTCGTCGTTGCATTGTTGTCTAAATATACTCTCATTATTATCCTTCCTTCTCTTCTTTAAATGTAAATATTGGTTCTTTTGTTGGGTCTTCAACCACAGATTTTGTAATGGTACAGCTCAGTAAATTATCTTGCGATGGGCATGAGTATTGGAGCGGTAACATGACCTCTTCTATAATGCCTCTGAGTCCTCTAGCACCAACACCGCGTTGTGTTGCTTTTGTAGCAATGCTGTCTAGTGCATCATCTTCAAAATTCAACTCTATTCCATCCATCTCAAAAAGTGCTTGAAACTGTTTTATTAGTGCATTATCAGGCTCTTTGAGTATTTGAATCATCTGCTCATTACTAAGTTCTCTAAGTTGTGCGATAACGGGAATACGACCTATAAATTCTGGAATGATTCCATAATGAACAAGTGCTTTTTGATCAACTTTAAAATCTTTCATCTCAGATTTTTTTACGGAACTAAATCCTACTTTGTTCCCTTTTTTTGTATTTGTGTCGGGAACCAAACCGACAAATGCACCACCACATACAAAAAGTATATGTGTAGTGTCGATAAGCACAGTCTCAGTTGTAGAGTTTTTGCGACTACCTTTAACGGGAACATAAACCTCTGCCCCTTCTAAAATCTTTAGAAGTCCTTGTTGCACTCCCTCACCAGAAACATCGCGTCCCATAGTTGAGGATTCACTTTTTCTAGCTATCTTGTCTATTTCATCTATATAAATTATTCCACGTTGTGCAAGTTCTATGTCGTAGTTTGCAGCTGCAAGTAACCGCGAAAGTATACTTTCAACATCTTCACCAACATAACCAGCTTCGGTGAGTGCGGTTGCATCCGCTATTGCAAAAGGAACATTCATTATTTTTGCCAACGATTTTGAGAGAAGAGTCTTACCTGAACCAGTAGGTCCTAAAAGCAATATATTACTTTTTTCAAGTTCTACTTCATTATAAACAGGGTTTTCTATGCGTTTATAGTGATTGTAAAGGGCTACTGCAAGAACTTTTTTAGCATCTTCTTGACCAATAATGTGTTTGTTTAAAAATTCTACAATTTTTTTAGGCTTTGGAAGCTCTTCGTGCATCTTTGCACGTTGCTCGTAGTTGACCTCTTTTTGAAGTATTGCCGAACAGGTTGTGACACACTCATTACAGATATTAGTCGTCTCTGAAGAGAACATTTTTTTCACTTCACTTTGTTTACGTCCACAAAATGAACAACTTTTTTTTTCATTCATTAAACATCCTTTGTAAATAGGCTAGTTAGTACTGTGTCGGCCAGTCCAAATTCAATCGCTTTACTAGCTTCAAAATAGTTGTCACGGTCACTCTCTTTTTCAATTGTTCTAACATTTTTTCCAGTCGCCTTTGCAATGATTTTATAAAGTCTTTTTTTGAGACTTATAATGTGGTTCGCTTGAATTTCAATATCGCTTGCTTGTCCTTGCGTTCCTCCAAGAGGTTGGTGTATCATTACCTCTGCATTTGGCAGAATATAACGGTGACCTTTCTCTCCACAAGTAAATATAACAGCGGCCATGGAAGCCACCATACCCATAGCATATGTATGAACAGGCGAGGAAATGAGTTGCATAGTGTCAAGAATAGCAAGTCCTGCCATTACTGAACCACCAGGGGAACTTATGTAAATATGTATAGGCTCCTCTGAGTCTTCGGCTTCAAGATAAAGAAGTTGCGAAACAATAACTCCCATCATATGGTCATCTATCTGTTCGGTAATCATTATTACACGATCATTAAGTAGTTTTGAGAAGAGGTCAAAATATCTCTCTCCCCTAGGAGAACGGTCTTTTACTGTTGGAATCATTGGCATTCTATTATCCTTTATATAAATTCGTTGATAAAGTCTTCTAACGACATATCAAGCACTTTAAGATTGTGTTTTTCTATAAATTTTTTCTCTTTCTTTCCTAACTCTTTATCACTAATAACATAACCACCCTCTAAGTCTAGAGTAAGCTCATTAGCAACCATTCTATCTGTATCTCTGTCAAATGAAGTTCCTAAAAAGAGATATTTTTTCGTTTTTCTGTATGTTTTTAGTATAGGAGGCAGAGCAAAACCACCCATTGCCTCTGTCAACCAATCAACATAATCAGCATCAGAGATAACAAAAGTCGGTTCTGGAAGAGTAGAACCCATGGGTTTAAACAGAATTTTTTTCGCATCATCAAGAACATCATCTTCAACTAAAAAATATTTTTTATTTTCTACATCATATTCATATGTTTCATAACGGTTTTTATCAGCCATAAGACGAGATTTTCCAATTATTAAACAGTGAGGTTCATAAGCGAGCAACTCTTGGAGTTTTGAGTCTCGATTTGTGTCTATTATATATCTAGGCAACATATCAATGATGACTTTGTGTAGAGGTGTAGCTTCAAAGTCCTGAGTGTATATAGAGTTAATAAGTTGTGTTATGTATTGTATACCGCGACGTTCTTCCAAATGCATAGCGGCACGCGAGTATTCAAACATTAAACGCTGGCTCATTGCTCTACCATTGTTCATCTTTAAAATCATTGAATCAGAGTCAAAAGGCATTTGTTCACCATCTTTTGTCTTGACATTTTTAAATATTCCTAAACCAAAATATGGAACTGTAGTCTGGTTCCTCAACTCTTTTTTTATTGTTTGTATTGTTTCATTCATTAGTGGCATCCTTTTCCAGTGTAACAAGTTTGCGCAGCGGCAATTTTTCTATATAATTTATCAACATTAATTTTATCATCAAGATTAGCGAGAAACTCATCATAAAAGATAGCTCCATCCTTTGACACCAAGATGACTGCTTTGGTAAACTCACCATTAAATGGTTCACCCTTTAAACGTACTCCATAAAAATCTCCAAACTCTTCTCCTTTGTCTATTAAAAAACTAAACTTGTCTAAAGCTGGATTTTGATGAGCATTGTTAGCCACTATTAATGAAGCTGTAACCTCATGCTCTCCTCCCTGTGGCAAAATATCATTAATAATTTTTAATTCTTCAATGAAAGGTTCGTCAACGAATGGAGTAGTAATAAAAAGCTGTGTTTTCCCGTTTTGACCGCCAATGAGCAATTTTTTGCCATTTTTGTCACAAATGGACACTTTTTCGCAAGCATAGCCAACATCAAGAGGCAAGTCTTCAAGAACCATGGTGTATGTGTTTGATAGTATCTGCAAGTGAAGCTCCTATTAAGAAATTTTTTATAGCCATATCAATTTGATTTATAATTGGTGGTATCTTAGAGATGATTATTCCACCATTTCGCATAGTGTTTTTGGTGTTTTTGCAATACTGGTTTGCCAAGAGGTATTTGCATCCATTTATTGCATCAAGTAAGGCATAGTGTTCGCATTTGTGGCTAATGGTATTTTCTTTGATGAAATCGCATTTGCATTGCACTTGATTATTGTCAAAATTCTTTTCTCTCATGATATTCCACGGGTTTTGCACTATTGAGGCTAGAGTGAAAATTACACAATCTTGAGAATTTTTTATTTCATATATTGCGAATTTAGGTGCAGTATGAGGGTTGTCACGATATAGTGTCATCGCATTATTAACAGGTAGTGCAATCTTCATAACCATAGCCTTTGAACATATTTAAACTTGTTAATGCATATAGCATTCTAGTTATGCAATGAGACTAAAAGAACTAAAGATGCAAAAAAACGACATAAAATTACAAAAAGTATACAAAAATGTTGAAATATAAGTTATGAGAAAATTGTTTTTATTCAATTTTATATCCGATATCTTGATTGTTTGAAATCATTAAACATGGAATTTTTTTTTTAATTCTAAAAACGCTTCCTCTTAGTTTATTAATGCAAAATACTTGATTATTCCATACATATTCAAATATAAATTCATAGGAGAGGTTGCTATCTTTATGCTTTGATAATATATAGATGAATTTTTTCTCTAGAGGTGTTAAATTTACTTCAATATTTCTACAATATAAAATACTTTTTTGCATACAAAATGAGAACTCATTTTGTAAATAAACTTTACTTACATTCTTTAGTGTGTTTTGACTTTTTAATTTTGATAAAATTAACCGTACCATCATACGTAATTCTCCATATTGAAATGGTCTTAATAAGTACCCGTATGCATAACTACTTTCAACCATGCTTAATACTTCATCGTTGTAATGCGAAGTAACAAAAATAGAGGGTATCTTATACTTATAATAAATAATGTCACAAGATTGTATGCCATCTACATTCCCATTTATATCTATCTCCATTAACAACATATCTACACTGTTTGTCTGTAAAAACTGCATGGTTTCATTATGACTTGTAGTCACACCAAGAATATTAAAGCCTATATTTTTAAAGTATGTCTCTATCTCTTTTGCTGCTACTAAATTATTGTCAACAATAAGTAACTTTTGGTAATTAGCATTACTCATCTTTTAACCTCTGTAATTATTTAACTTGTGCACTTGTAGTCTATATACCATTTTAAAGAACTATTGGTTGATGTAATGATTATGCAGAGTACACACAAGATTTTAATAATTTTAATTTGTTAATTTTAATTATTATACTTGAGTCTGTAAATAATTTACAAATTATTTACAAATTTAGTAGATTTTTATCATAAAAAATCTGAAGGATACGGCGTATTTTTCACGCCGTATAAATGTTGAGGTAGAGTTTGTTATACTTTGATTTTAATAAGCTATTCCCAACATGTCAGTTGTCGAGAGAGGATCGCGATCTGAAGATATGCTTTTACTTGGGTATTGAATAATTCCTGCTCTTAGACTAGCACCTATCACTATTTCAAGTTGTTCAGCCAAGTTTTGTGCAAATGTATTATAAATTGCAGATGTAGAGCATACCGACAAAAGTATCTTGTTTTGTTTAAATCCGATGTTATTAAGGATACCTGCCGTATCGCTTGGGCTTAAATCTGGTCCAACATCTCCAGTGTCAGCACCTGCATTACCAATCTCATCTTGATTTCCATGTCCTGAAAAAGAGACTACATTCACATCGGAAGTTAATGCTGGAGCAGTACTGTCATTCCATGTAGCTCCGTCGTATTGTGACCATCCATCAGGTCTTTTAGATGTTTGATATGCATATACTTGAACAGGGTTTCTGCCAAGTGTGGTTTGTTTTGCTTCAGCAGCGACAACGATTTCTTCATCGCTAGAGATTACTATAATAGTTTGAATTGGCATAAGTTTTTTCCTTTTTATTAGTTGACATATACATGAAAGTTAAACATCAAATGAGTTCTATTGATTAATGTGATATTTATGCTATCTGGATGATTATGGTCTAATCCTCTGAAGCCAAAAACCCAGTTTACTCCTTGGTCCATTCCTGGATGAGTTCTACACCAAACTCGTAAGTTATCTATCTCATTTGCCGCCATTTGATTACCAGCAAAACCAGAATTAAATCGGTCATTATTGATTACACACTGAATAGTTACATTACCGTTATCTGTTGTATTACAAACTACATCTCCTGTAGTGCTTGTCACATAACGACCATATGCAGTCATTATGCACTCTTGAACAGATTGTCTTGTTAAATTTGCCATTTTATTTCTCCTCTATTTTTTGTAATAGGTCAGTAACCTATTTAGTCCTATAGATAAGTAATACCCGTCAGTATTATTATCAGTCATCTTGTCATTGGTCTGCTGGTGTATCTATTATTGCTTGAGTTGCAGCAGCTAGAGCCTCAACTTCTATGTAAAAGGCTACTTCGTGAAAATTTTCTTTTTTCTCGGTAATTTAGTGGCCAAAATCAAAGTAATATCTACCGTTATAGTTTGCAAAAAAACCATCTACCGCTGGAATGAATTCTGCTGTGAATGTACTACCATTCTGCCAGTCTGGTGCTCCATCCCAATAATCACTCCATATATCCGGAACATCCGTCTTATCATCATTCTCTATATCAGCAACCTCTATAGGTGCTCTGACTTCTGCAAATGTGAAGCCCCAAGTAGCTGGCTCAGTAAAGCCGGCATTAGCCACATTTTGAGTAAAAACTTGTATACTATTCATAACTTCTTGCATATTGTCCTCTGTCGTATAAACATCTATTTGATTCCCATCAGTGTAGTTTTTTAACCAATTAATGAGATTCTGTGTTACCAAGTTTGGAATGTCCCAGTGTGCAAAAGCACCACGGTTGGTGGTATTGCACCAAAGAGCAACAGGTCTACACGGACCCCCTTGTCCAGAGTAAAATCCATGAACACCTTCGTTATTTGGATTTTCAACCAGTCCCCACGAGTGTTGCGGTATATAATAATACATTTAATTCTCCTTGTTCGTTATTGACTTTTTTTATTGATTCATTATCTAATATCACTTTAATTGCATTACGGTCCTGCACGAATCATAATTTTTCCTTCTATAAATTATTTTAATACCGTTGTTTTGATATAACGATACTGTAAAAGTATGACGAAATAAAGTTTGTAGATAATTTGTTTTATTATATTTTAAATTATTATAAGTGTAATTTATAGATAAGAAATAGGCGAGAGATAACCAATCATACTTTAAAATTTATTACCAAAGAGATATGTAAGTGAATATTCTCTTTTTTAAACTGATGATAACTCCCCCATTTCGAATTGATGGGTTAGACTATTAAAATGGATTGTTTGTGATTGATTCATGTCAACTTCCAAATAATTTCCTATTACACATTGAGCTTTTTGATTAGGATTTAAGAGGCTAGCTGGAATAACCATATTCGTCTCAAGTCCTTGAGATGTAAAAATAATTATTTTAGTAGTAGGTTCAAAAAATTTTGTTGTATTATATGCTAATGAAATTACATTACTTGCATTAGTTTGCTTATTACCATTAATGCATAAATATTCACCGTAACCGCATACGACACTATCAGGGCTACTTTGTTTTACATTTTCCAATGCAAATTGATTACTCGGACAATCTCTCTGAGACTGATTGATGGCTGAGCCTGTGAAGCTATATACATTTCCTTTTTGTACATCTTTTATTAAATTTAAAGTTATAACTTGATTATTCTCAATGGTATTAATAGAGGAAGCATATTCAAAATAAGTTTGGGAATATTCAACGGTGTTTGTATTTCCAAATGCTGAAAATAAACTATTTATAATTAGATGTTCAGAATTAGCTCTTAGCCTGATAATTGTGATTTTATTTTCAAGTAAATAGTCTGTACCTGCTTGGTCGGAATTAATCGTTAATTTTACTGTCATATTTTAAATGAGTGTCTGGAAGAAAAGTTCTCCAGACACTCTCTCCATTGTTAAGAATTTAGTAATTGTGCTAGATCTGCACCAGAACTTGTTGGTGTTACTGATGATGGACTTGTTGATCTTGTTGTTATTCCCAAGGTAACTGGAATCATTTCAAGATCATACTTAATATTTGATGCATTGTAAGGAAATGTACAACCTGGAGCAGTTGAACTAGCTGAAACAGATCCCGAAACCAAACCTGTCTGTGCCATAAAAATACAAACTTGCTCATTTGGTTCCATGTTTACACTATTTTGTGGTCTAGATGTAAATGCGCAAAATGGTGAGTAAGCACCATTCACGAATGCAGCTAAACCAACGGTAACATTTTTACTCGTAGCTGACTGGTTGTTCTTAACTGTAATTTGACCAGCCGGAGCAGCTCCAGGCTCAGTAGTAAATCTACCTGATTGGTCAAAAGTCACAAGAGTGCCTAATTCTACTTCAGGAGATTGAACCTGCATAGTGATTGTTGTATTTGCTCCAATCACAGCCTCATTATATATGTATACTTTATAAACTGGTGTGTAATTGATATCTGTTAATCCGAACATATCAGTAGTGTCAACGGCAAACCAAGTAGGTAGTCCGGCAGATACTATTCCTACTCCTTTGGCACCTTTGTAACCCATTAATTTATATCCTGCTTTTTGTAAATCAACTAAAATATCATTTTGTGCGACTGGTTGCCAATCGAAATTCATGTTAAAAACTGTCCCACCTGAGGCCAAAGATGGTCTATACGGAGTTGCTTTTGTAATTGTATTATTATTCATTATATTTTCCTTGTTTTTAGTTATTGGTTTTTGTGCTTTCCTATAACAGACCACAGAGTTTCGGTGATCTTTCTTTTTAACTGTTTTTTTATTAACAGTATGTCCATTAACCTTTTGTAGTAGTGTTATAGGTTTATGAATCAATCATAACCACCTCCTTCTTTTGATTTATTATTTATTTTATTTAATTAAAATATATTTTAATTAAATCAGTGAAAGTATGACATTGGGTAATTTGTTGAAAATTTGATTTTTAAGTATTACACTAATATTAGTTTGAATCCTCTGGAGTTTCATTTATTTATCGCCAAAGCTTACAAGTAATTACAAAAATGTAAGCAAAAAAAGAACTTATTTTGAAAAACTATTAGAACACCTTATGCATAATCAAGTTTAATCAATGATTGTAGCCATATGTCGCGAGGTCATTTGAATTCCAAAATACAAAGAAACTATTATATAAATAAGTCTTTTTTACGTCCGAGTGACGGGAAAAGACAAAGAAGTATGTTCTTTACATTATATTAATAGTAAAAACAAAGGAGCTAAAATGAGTTGTAGTACAAGTAATCCAGCTGAAAATGCATTGCCACAGGATATTCAAGATAAGATTCACGATCATCCTTGTTACTCGGAGGGGGCACATCATCACTATGCCCGTATTCATGTGGCAGTCGCACCAGCATGTAACATACAGTGTAACTACTGTAATAGAAAGTATGATTGTTCAAATGAGAGTCGCCCAGGTGTTACTAGTGAACGTTTAACACCTGAAGAGTCTGCAAAAAAAGTAATGTATGTAGGTGGTGAAGTTCACCGTCTTAGTGTTTTGGGCATAGCGGGTCCAGGTGATGCACTGGCAAACCCAAAAAAGACATTTGATACATTTAGAATGGTACGAGAAAAGGCACCGGACTTGAAACTATGCCTTTCAACTAATGGACTTGAACTCCCAAAATTTGTTGATGAAATGGTTAAGTATGACATAGACCATATCACCATTACAATTAATAGTGTTGATGAAACAGGTGAGATTGGCTCAAAAATATATCCTTGGATTTTTTATGATAATAAAAGAATATATGGGAAGGAAGCCGCAAAAATACTTTTGGATCGTCAGATTGAAGGTATGAAGGCATGTGTTGAAAAAGGGATTCTTATTAAAGCTAATTCTGTTTTAATTCCAGGAATAAACGACAAACATCTTGCCCTTGTCGCAAAAAAATTAAAAGAGATTGGTGTGTTTCTTCATAATATCATGCCGATTATATCAGAGCCAGAGCATGGAACAGCATTTGGACTTGCCGGTGTACCAAGTGCAACAGATCAACAACAGATGGAAGTGCAAGAAGCATGTGGTATGGACATGAAGCTTATGCAACATTGCCGTCAGTGTCGTGCGGATGCAGTTGGTCTAATTGGTGAAGACAGAGGTCAGGAATTTACCAAAGATGTGTTCTCAGAGATGAGTTTTGATGCTTTGGAGACTCATTATAATGTTGCCTCTCGTCAAGAGTCTCATGCCAAAGTTGAAGAGTTTAGGTTTTTTCTAGACAAAGCAAATGAAAGAGTTGTGAAAGAAAAAGCTGAACTAGCATCTGATGGTCAGACTATTTTAGTCGCAGTTACTACTGCTGGTGAAGGTATGATTAATCAACACTTTGGTTCAGTGAAAGAATTTCTTATTTATGAAGCAGGGGACAAAGGTATAAGATTCATACATCATCGTAAACTCGATTATGAGTATTGTGCTGGACCAGATGGAGCAAATCCGATGGAACCAATTCTTGAGAAGCTTAAAGATTGTAAATTAATTTTAACTGCTAAAATTGGTGGATGTCCACAAGATGATCTTAAAGCAGCAGGATTAATAGCAGATCAAAGTTATGCTTATGAGCCTATTGAATCTTCTGTTTTAAAAGCAACTCGCAAATACTTTAACCTTACAGAAGCTTTAGAAGCGAATTAGGAAGAAGTATGGCACTTATAAATGACACCACTTTACGTGACGGGGAGCAAGCTCCATATGTCGCATTTAACACCAAAGAAAAACTCTCAATAGCCAAAGGGCTTATAGCTTGTGGTGTGGACGAGCTTGAAATAGGCATACCCGCCATGGGCAAACGAGAGCAAGACGACATTAAAGAGCTGTTGTCCTTAGGTTTTAAAAATCGTATGATGACTTGGAATCGAGCAAAAATAAGCGATTTAGAGTCATCATTAGAGTGTGGTGTCAAGGCTGTTGATTTATCAATTCCCATTTCAGATGTTTTAATAGATGTAAAATTTTCTGGTGATAAAACAAAAATGTTTAAAGAACTCGAAAAAACAATTTTGATGGCTAAAAGAGAGGGTCTTTACATTTGTATTGGCGGTGAAGATAGTTCTCGTGGTTCGTTGGAATTTATACGCGAAGTCATGACTCTTGGTAAAGAACTTGGAGCGGATCGTTTTAGATATTGTGATACGGTCGGCATAATGACACCAATGCAAACTTATGAGGATATGCAAATGCTTGTTTCATTGAATCTCCTTCCAATTGAAATGCATACTCATAATGATTTTGGTCTTGCAAATGCAAATGCACTTAGCGGAATAGACGCAGGTGCAATAAGTGTCAATACTACCGTTATCGGTCTTGGTGAGCGAGCTGGAAATGCTTCTTTTGAGCAGATTTCCATGGCATTGAAGCATCTCTATGGTCAAAAGCGTCAATGTGACGCTTTTGAGATGCGTCAACTTGCTATGACAGTTGCAAATGCAGCAGGTATTGATGTTTCTCTAAGTGCTCCAATTATTGGTGAGCGCATATTTTCACATGAGAGTGGAGTTCATGCTGATGGCATGATGAAAAATGGCTCCGCTTACGAGCCTTTTGGAGCCGAAGAAGTTGGCTGTTCAAGAAAATTTCCAATAGGAAAACACTCTGGAACCGGAACGATTATGTATCATCTTCAAAAACTTGGAATAAAAAGTGAAAAACATGATTTGCACTCTCTTCTCCCTCGCATACGAGAGATTGTAACCTCACGTAAACGTGTACTTAATAAACAAGAGTTGCTCACTCTTTATAAGGAGAATCTATGTTTATAGGATGGTTGAAATTTTCTGATGTTAATGCACTGGTTAAAATATCTGAAGACATTGGTTGGTTGCTGGATGGGTACCATGTAAAACTTATGATGATGCACTCTCCTCATCTTTGTTATGGAGCTTATGAAGATGGCAAACTAATTGGTGCAGTTTTAGCAGTAGAGTTTGAAAAATCAGCAATGATTAAATATTTTATGATAGACAGAGCTTATCAAAAACAAGGGATAGGAACGAGAGTTTTTGAAACTCTTTATGGTGCATTAATAGCTGATTACGAAACTATCTATATTCATGTACTTCCAGAAATGGTTCATTATTTTGAAGTGTATGGTTTCAAACCACAGATAGAAGTAGGGCGTTTTGTCAATGTTGGTAAGGTTCCTCCGTTTAACTTTACGAATGCCCATGCAAAAGAGCTGGATGGAAGTAATTTTGAATCCATCATAGCAAAGATAGATGGAGAGACTTTTGGGCAAAATAGAATGAATTTTCTACTAGATGAAATGGAGAGAAACAGCTCTTTAAAGCTGACTTTGCCAAATGGTTTTCAACATTCTAGCATAGTCAATTCTCGTAATGTATATTTAGGACCTTGGCAAGTAAGAGAAGGACACGAAGACGAAGCGGAAAAAATGATGCGAGGTCTTTTGTACTTTAGAGGATTAAAAAAAGTTGTAGCTGATGTTCCACTAGGAGTGGAGCATATTGTAGATTTATACAAACGGTATCATTTTCAAAGTAAACAGCGTTTTGTCCATATGGTTTATGGAAAAAGCAACGATGTCCATTTTGAAAATATATATGCGTTTTCTTTATAGGAGAAAATCAATATGTGTTTATTAGAAATGAAAGTTGGTGAGATGGTGGTGATAGATATGTTAAATGTAGACAAAAAACTTAAAAAACGTCTTAACTCGCTAGGATTTATAAGAAACAATGCACTCTGTATCAAAAGGTTTGGACTTTTTAAAAGCACGGTTCAGGTCATGATAAATCGCTCTTTTATAGCACTGAGAAAAGATGAAGCGAAACTTATAGAAGTACATAAAATTTAAAATAAAAAGGAAAAAAAATGATAAATGAAACAAAAGAGTTAAAAAAAGGATTGGCAAAACGTAAACGTATGGCGATTGAAATAGCATCGGAAATACATGATATAGTTGAAGACACTTTATGGACAGACTACATAAAAATGCCAGAACTTAGCGAAAAACTAAAAGTTGCAGTGGAAGAGGCAAACAAGTTTAAAATGGATAACAACCTATAACTCTTGGTAGCTATATATGCTACATGAGTGATACTTTAAAAAACAGTGGTAATATCACTGCTTTTTAAAGTATCAAAGGAAGTAAATATGAAAGACATGCAAGAGATTCTTGATATGGAGATTTGTGAGTGTGCAGAGAAAAATGTATCACAGGTAATAGAAACTTTTCAAAATACTTCTTTGCCTTTTAAAAAAGCGAAAAAATTAGTAACAGAGTGTAATAAAAGTTGCTGTAGAGCCATTCTGATAAAAGTCTTTAACATGAAAGATTTTGGTCGTTATGATTATGATGAAATAGCCTATGCAATACAACAGCGTTTAGAGAGACTTAAAAAATTAAGTGAGGGAGAGTAGTCATGAATAGTTCTAAATGGGAAGAGCTAAAAAGATGGCTTATTGAACAAGAAGCTATAGATGAGGATACTAGCTCTGCAGATTACATATCACGTTTAGACTTAAGTTGTCGCTCACTTGAAAAATTGCCAGAGAGTTTTGGACTGCTCACAAATTTGGTGGCATTGAATCTTTCTACAAATAAATTGCATTTTCTTCCAGAATCTTGTACTGGACTATTGAAATTAAGTAACTTAGACATAAGAAGAAATATGTTTGAAACTATGCCAAGTATAATCTCTTTTTTACCAATTCGCTCCATAAATGCTAGTGGTAACAGATTAAAAGATTTGTCCGCTCTTAAAAAGTGTAAGGAGTTGCGAGTTCTTGACTTAAGTGCAAATGGTTTGAGCAGAGTTGAAAATTTTCTACCAATAAACAATGAGTTAAGAACATTAAATCTCTCCTTAAATCTTATAAAAAATATAGATTCTTTTATCGAAAATCTACGAGGAGTGGAGCGTTTAAATTTAAGCTCTAATGTAATAGAGAGTATTACAAAAAATGTATGTTCTTTGAAGTCCATAGAAGAATTAGATCTCTCAAATAACCTTATAAAGAGCATAGATAGTGCATTTTTTGACCTAGAGGTAGAGATAGTGGATTTAAGTGCAAATGTTTTGCAAACACTTGTATTACACTCTTTAGAGTCTTTAGATAAACTTACATTAGATGGGAATGAGTTTGAGTCTCTGAAAATAGAAAAGAATTTCGCTCCATATCTCCGAGAGTTTTCTTGCGATAGCTGTAATCTCGAAGAGTTTTTACTTCCTTCATCAGAATCTATAGAGCTTTTATGTTACTCTTCAAACAAAATAACTTCAATCTCTAAGGAAGTTGGTCAGTATACAAAACTATTACAATTAGACATAGATGGTAACGAAATACAAGAGTTGCCAGATACTTTAGCAAATCTTGCATATCTACAGACTTTTTATGCCAAAGGAAATCCATTGAATGAGCATGCTAAAAAAGTCATAGAAGTTCTGTCGCCAGATATTTGTGACTTAAATATGAAGAGTGGTATTGTCATAGAACTTGCTAAGAGTGAAGACTTAAAAGAAATGGCTAATCTTTTGAGTGTTTTGTTTGCTATAGAAACAGACTTCAGCTTTGATTTTGAGAAACAACTCTCAGGAATTACGAAACTCTTTGAATCAGAAGGCTCTAATATGCTAGTAGCCAAGTATGAGTCCGAAGTTATAGGCATGATAACTATGCAGCGTTTAATCTCAAGTGCAGAGGGCGATTATATTGGTCAGATGGAAGACCTTGTAGTAAAAGAGGAGTATAGAAAAATGGGAGTGGGAAGTCGTCTTATAAACAAGATGCGAAGTATTGCTCAAGAGTATGGCTACAAACGCATACAATTAGCAGCTGATGTAGACAACTCAAATGCCCTGCAGTTCTACAACCGTCGTGGTTTCAATAAATCACACCTCAATATTTATCATTACATTGTATAACTTTTATCATTAATTTAGTGAAGGAATACAAAACAAAATTAAACCAGTTATTGACAAATCATTTTCATTTGAAGAAATAACAGAGGCTTTTGCTTATCTTGAATCAGGAAGTCACTTTGGTAAAATTGGTATAGAATTTTAGAGATAGTTTACTACAGGTAAAACTTATCGACAACCTCCCCATTCACACATTTTCCAAAACACAACACTCTGCATAATCTATTCCTACAAATTTGTACTTAAAACTATTATTTGTAGTATTTGTGTAATTATTGTCACGATTGTAAGGGCAAAAAAGCTAGAACACACATTGCATTAACTACAGCGAAGTACGAAGACAATCTCTTGAATCTAATTTATTGGGTTTTAGGAGGGTGTTTAAAACTAAGGAGAAATTATGGCTGCATTACGTCAGATAGCGTTCTATGGAAAAGGTGGGATTGGTAAATCAACTACATCTCAAAATACATTGGCATCAATGGCTCATTACTTTGATAAAAACATTATGATTGTTGGTTGTGATCCAAAAGCGGATTCGACTCGTCTTATATTACATGAGAAAGCACAGAACACAATTTTACAGCTTGCTGCAGAAATGGGTACTGTTGAGGATTTAGAATTAGAAGATGCACTAAAACCAGGTGCGGGAATATTTTCTGCAGATACTTCTGGTGGTTGGATTAACTGTACTGAGTCTGGTGGTCCAGAGCCAGGTGTTGGTTGTGCTGGTCGTGGTGTTATTACTGCGATTAACTTTCTTGAAGAAGAAGGTGCTTACGAAGAAGAAGGTTTAGATTTCGTTTCTTACGACGTACTTGGTGACGTTGTATGTGGTGGATTTGCTATGCCAATTCGTGAAGGTAAAGCACAAGAAATTTATATCGTAATGTCTGGTGAAATGATGGCAATGTATGCTGCTAATAATATTTCAAAAGGTATTTTAAAATATGCTAATACTGGTGGAGTTCGTCTTGCTGGTCTTATATGTAATGCTCGTATGACTGACTTTGAGTATGACTTAGCATGTGCATTAGCAGAAGACCTTGGAACACATATGATTCACTTTGTTCCACGTAATAATATTGTTCAGCGTGCAGAGATTCGTCGTATGACAGTTGTTGAATATAGTCCTCAAGCTGATCAGGCTCTTGAGTATAAAGAACTCGCTCGTAAAATTATTGCAAATGATTACAAAATCATTCCAACTCCTTTAGAGATGGATGATCTTGAAGAACTTATCATGAAGTTTGGTCTTGACTTAGAAGCAGACGAAGATAACATTGGTAAATCAGAAGCTGAGTAATCAGTAAGTTATTCAATAGAGTGTCTCTCTACGGAGAGACTAACATTCTCATAATGAAAAGAAAAAAATAGATAAAGTAGGAGAAATAAATGTTTATATTAGGTTTCGCATTCCCAGCTGATATGGGTAACAAAATTCCAGACGAGGCAGTAGTTGCAAAATTAAATGATGCAGGTGTTGATACGTCAAGCATAAATGAAATAAAAATGTCGACTGAATATCACGGTCAAACAGAAGAGCTTTCTTATACGAACAAAGATACTTTTATGTTTAAAGCACTTGCTCACTATGTAAGTACTGCTGAAACAGATTATATGATCTATACAAATCGTTACCAGATTTCTGAGCTTTCTAAGCGTATAGACAGTGATGATGAGACTATGGCTCTTTGTGAAAAATTCGATTCAATGGCACACTTCAAAATTTCAGCTGCTTAATAGTTAAGTAAGACTGAGTTTGTAAGCAGAGGGGCTTAGCCTTTAGGCTTGATCCTCCCTCTACCATAAAAAATAATTGAAAGAATTAATAAGGAGAATATAATGGGTCCAGAATCATTAGAAGCTAGACAAAAAGCGGCCGTAGAAGAAGTTTTAAAAGCTTATCCAGAAAAGGCTGCAAAAAACCGTGCTAAACACTTAGGTGTTGGTGGTCCAGAAGACGAAAGTCAAAAAACATGTGGTAACGTTCGTTCGAATAAGAAAACTGTTCCCGGTGTTATGAGTCAACGTGGATGTGCTTATGCAGGTTCAAAAGGTGTTGTATGGGGTCCAGTAAAAGATATGGTTCATATCTCTCATGGTCCAGTTGGTTGTGGTCAGTATTCACGTGCTGGTCGTCGTAACTACTATATAGGCACTACAGGTGTTGATACATTTGTTACTATGAACTTTACATCAGATTTTCAAGAAAAAGACATAGTATTTGGTGGAGATAAAAAACTTGATGTTTGTCTCCATGAAATTGATGAACTTTTTCCATTAAACAATGGTATTACAGTTCAATCGGAATGTCCAATTGGCCTTATTGGTGATGATATCAATGCAACATCTAAAATGTATGCAAAGAAAACAGGTCAAACCGTTGTTCCAGTAAACTGTGAAGGTTTCCGTGGTGTTTCTCAATCACTTGGTCACCACATCGCAAATGACACTATTCGAGATTATGTATTTGATGGTAATCCAGAGATGTTAGGCGAACCAGTTGCCGTAACAGATTATGATGTTGCTATTATTGGTGATTATAACATTGGTGGTGATGCATGGTCAAGTCGTATTCTTTTAGAAGAGATGGGACTTCGTGTTGTTGCTCAATGGTCGGGAGATGCTACTCTTAAAGAGATGGCTCAAACAACAAAAGTAAAATTAAACTTACTTCATTGTTACCGTTCAATGAACTATATCTCTCGCCATATGGAAAAAGAGTTTGGTATTCCTTGGGTAGAGTATAACTTTTTTGGTCCAAGCCAAACTATTAAATCTTTACGTAAAATTGCTGCATTCTTTGATGAAGGAATTCAGGCTAAATGTGAAGAAGTTATCGCTAAATACCAACCAATGGTTGACGCTGTAACAAATAAATATCGTCCACTTCTTGAGGGCAAACAAGTAATGTTATTCGTAGGTGGTTTACGCCCACGTCATGTTATTGGTGCTTATGAAGACTTAGGAATGGAAGTTATTGGTACTGGTTATGAGTTTGCTCATGATGATGATTATAAACGTACTAAAGATGAGATTTTTCGATCAACTGTAATCTATGATGATGTTAATGAGTATGAACTTGAAGCATTTGTTAAAAAATTACAACCAGATTTAGTTGCATCAGGTATTAAAGAGAAGTATGTGTTTCAAAAAATGGGCCTTCCATATAGACAAATGCACTCTTGGGACTATAGTGGTCCTTATCATGGGTATGATGGTTTTGCAATATTCGCAGCAGATATGGATCTTGCAATAAACTCTCCAGTATGGGCTCACACAACTGCTCCATGGGATAAAGAAGGAGAAGCATAATGCAAGATATAGATAATATTGTAAATGGTAAAGACCTTTTCAAAAAACCAGAGTACCAAAAGGTACTCGCGGATAAAAAAGAGTTTGAAGGTTCTATGGGTGCAGTTAACCCTGCTAAAGTTGAAGAGATTTCTGAGTGGACTAAGTCGTGGGATTACCGTGAGAAAAATCTCGCTCGTGAAGCTATTGTTGTAAATCCTGCAAAAGCTTGTCAACCATTAGGTGCTGTAATGGTAGCTCTTGGTTTTGAGAATACTATGCCTTATGTACATGGTTCTCACGGGTGTGTAGCATACTTCCGTTCATACTTTACACGTCACTTTAAAGAACCAACACCATGTGTGTCTGATTCTATGACTGAAGATGCTGCGGTATTTGGTGGTCTTGTAAACATGAAAGATGGTCTTAAAAACTGTGCTGCAGTTTATAAGCCAGAGATGATTGCTGTTTCTACTACTTGTATGGCAGAAGTTATCGGTGATGACCTTTATGCTTTCTCAATAGCTGCAAAAGAAGAGGATGGTGGTGAATTTTTAGCGGAAGATTTCCCTATTACTTATGCACATACTCCATCGTTTACCGGTAGTCATATTACTGGTTATGACAACATGATGAATGGTATTATGTCGCAACTGACCGAGGGTGTTGAAGTTGTTAAAAACGAAAAAATCAACATTATTCCCGGTTTTGAAACATATATTGGTTCAATTCGTTCAGTAAAAGCTATTGCTGAGAAAATGGGTGCCGACTTTACTATGTTAGGTGACCATTCAGACCAATGGGATATGCCAGCTGGTGAATACTCAATGTTCCAAGGTGGAACACCAATAGCAGAAGCTAAAGCTTGTAAAAGTGCTAAAGCAACTATATCTCTACAGAAGTATGCAACTGTTAAAACTATGAAAATGGTAACTAAACGTTGGAAACATGCTGGTGGTACTTCTAATCCTATAGGACTTAAAGGCACTGATGAGTTTATTATGAAACTAGCAGAGCTTACTGGCAATGAGATTCCTCAGTCGTTGAAAACTGAACGTGGTCGTCTTGTAGATGCAATGCAGGATTCTTATCCATATATGCATGCAAAGAAATTTGCTATCTGGGGAGATCCTGACTTTCTAATAGGAATGGTCTCATTCCTTTTAGAAATGGGTTCTATCCCAACTCATGTTCTTTGCCACAATGCACCACGTGGTTGGGAAGATGAGATGAGAGCCTTACTTGATACTTCATCTCGCGCTGAAGAGTGTCATGTCTGGGCTGGTAAAGATTTATGGCACATGCGTTCATTACTATTTACAGAGCCAGTTGATTTTATGATTGGTAACTCTTATGGTAAAGAGCTTATGCGTGATACAGATATACCATTAATCTATATTGGTTTTCCAATATTTGACCGTCACCACTTACATCGTTATTCAATTAGCGGATATGATGGTGCAATTAATCTTTTAACTTGGATTACAAATAAAGTTTTAGATCAACTTGATGAAGATACTAAAGGTATCGCTTCAACTGATTACTTTTTTGACTTAATTCGTTAATTTATAGTAAATATATTCTCCAATATATTGTCCTCTTTTGAGAGGACAATCCTCTAGATACATCCTCTCTAGCACATTATATGCATTACTTTTGAAAAGGATATTTATGAGCATACAAGAGCAAATCAAACAAAAATTAATGAAAGAGATATATACAGATATAGATAAGATGTACGATTTTATGGAACAACACTATATATTGAATGATGTACATCGTGACTTAATTATTAAACATCTCAATAAGTTTAAAGATCAGATATACCTAGTCTCTGAAAACTCAAAGTTGTCGTAATGATACATCATATAGTTTTAGAAAAGTTATGTTTATGTGCTACTAAGCATCAAACTGAGCAGATTCGTAGTTATAACACAAAAGAAGAGGCTTTTTTAGAAGCTAACGATTGGGCGGAAAATTTAAGTGACTCTTTTTGTGGTAAGCATGGTTTTAAAGTTGTTGAAGTAGACGACAATTTTGTAATTTCTGTAGAAATTGGTGGCTTTGATGAGCCATGTGAGATATAACTGTATACTCTTAAAATCCCTAAAATAAGCCTTTATAAGAATTGTTTACATTTGCATGGAATATTTAATGCAGTTGTTATTATGTAAAACAGTTTAAATTTTTAATGAAAAGGATAAAATATGGAATATCATGTAGTAGTAGAAAAGATGTGCGGATGTGCTAAACGCAAAGGAATGCCTCAAATAAAAACATTTGATGACCAAGAAAATGCTCATAGAGTGGCACGTGCATGGGCACAAGAGCTAAATGAGACCTTTTGTGGTAAGCATGAGTTTGAAGCAGTAGCAGTTGATAATAATTTCGTCATTGCGATGGGTGAAGGAAGCTATTAAACTTTTAAAAAGGAAAAATCATGAATATTGGAGTACCCAAGGAGATTAAGTCGAGTGAGTATAGAGTCTCCATAACACCTGCAGGAGTTATTGAACTCGTAGATGACGGACATAAAGTCTATGTCCAAAGTGGTGCAGGCGAAGGTAGTGGTTTCAGTGACAAGGATTATGAAGAATCAGGTGCTAACTTACTTGTTGAAGCCTATGAGATTTTTTATGTGGCAGAATTAATAGTCAAAGTAAAAGAACCTATTGAAAGTGAGTATAAACTCTTTAAAAAAAATCAGATATTGTTTACATATTTGCACTTAGCGGCAGATAAGGTACAAACAAAATTTTTGCTTGAAAGAGGAATCAGAGCTTTCGCTTACGAAACATTAAAAATTGATGGTCATTTGCCATTATTGGAGCCAATGAGTGAAGTAGCTGGAAAAATGGCCTCACTTATGGGTAGTATTTATTTGGGAGCTTATCATGGTGGAAATGGAATATTACCCGGTGGTGTAGTTGGTGTTGGTAGAGCTAAAGTAATGATTTTAGGTGGTGGCATTGCTGGAAAAGCTGCTGCTCAAGTTGCAGCTGGTCTTGGCGGAGAAGTGGTAATATTTGATATAAATCCTCAACGTTTAGGCTATCTAAGTGATGTTTTACCAGCGAATGTTACTACTCAGTTTAGCACAAAAGAGGCCATCAACAAACTGTTGCCAGAATGTGACATAGTCATTGGGACAGTTTTGATACCTGGAGCAAAAGCTCCAAAACTTATTACAAGAGATATGCTTGATATTATGAAACAGGGAGCTGTATTGGTTGATGTCTCGATAGATCAAGGTGGATGTTTTGAGAGTTCTCGGGCAACTACACATAATGAACCCATTTTTATCGAAAAAGGCATTGTACACTACTGTGTTGCGAATATGCCTGGAGCATACCCTCGAACATCTACATATGCATTAACGAATGTTAGTTTAGCATACATTAAGGATTTGGCTCGTTTTGGTGCAAAGAAAATTTGTAAAGAAAAACCGATAATGACTAGTGCTCTCAACACATTTGATGGAATGCTTTATAATAAAGCAGTAGGTGAAGCACTTGGAATTGAAAGTTTTACATATTCGAGTTAAAAGCAATATTTTTTTTGAAAACATTATTCTAATTCTGTAAAATAGTTTAAAATTTAATCATACTTTTACCCTAGCATATGATATACTCAATTATACAAAACATATTTTAATAGTTTTTTTTTGTATAATATAAAAAAATGAGGAGTCTATATTATGAAAATAATTAGCAATAAAGTAATGATGTTAGGTTTGGCGATATCTTTGAGTGCACCTCTATCGGCAGTGCAGTTTATTACCATAGGAACAGGTGGGGTGACAGGGACATATTATCCAACTGGTGGTGCGATTTGTCGTATGATGAATTTAAGAAAAAAAGAAACGGGGATAAGATGTTCCGTTGAGTCAACCGGTGGTTCAGTATACAATGTCAATGCAATTAATGCAAATGAACTTGACTTTGGTATTTCTCAAAGTGACACGGCTTACCAAGCATATCATGGAGAAGGAAAATTTAAAGGAAAAGCAATTACTGGACTTAGATCAGTTTTGGCAATTTATCCTGAGTTACTAGCCTTCGTAGTCAATAAAAAATCAGGTATAAAGAAACTTAGCGATATTAAAGGCAAAAGAGTAAACATTGATGTGCCAGGTTCAGGAACTAGAATGACAACAGATATAGTTTTACGTGCATCTGGAATAAAGCGTTCAGATTTAGGATTTGTAAATGAGTTAACAGCTTCAGAAGGTCCAACTATGTTAAAAGATAACAAAATAGATGGTTATTTTGGTGTATTTGGTCATCCAACTGCAAATATTATGGATGCAGCAAACTCAGTTGACATTGATTTGATTCCAATTGACTCAAAAGCAATTGATGCTTTAGTAGCGAAGTATCCTTATTATGCTAAAGGTTTTATTTCCGGCACATTTTACAAGGGTGTTCCTCATGATGTTCCAAGTATTGGAGTTAAAGCCGTTCTAGTGACAAAAAATTCTATTGATGAAAAAGTTGTTTATGAACTCGTTAAAACTATTCTGGATAATTTCAAAGAGTTCAAATCCTTACATCCAGCATATAAAACGATTACAAAAAAATCATTATTAGATGGACTTGCAGTTCCTCAACATCCAGGTGCGATTAAAGCATTCAAAGAAGCAGGATTGCTTTAATTATGAGTAAGACGGAAAGTGATGGTGAAGCATATTTAGATGCTGAACAGCAACTTGTAGAAAAATTTGAAGGCATGCGAACTTTACGAGATGGTTCGTGGGAGTATTGGCTTATTGCTATCATCGCATTTGTGTGGTCGGCTTATCAGCTTTATGTAGTGGTAGTGCCTACGAACAGTGTATTTATAAGATCATTTCATCTTGCATTTGCCTTTGCTCTCGCATTTTTGATGTATCCAATGCTGAAAAATCAAAAAACTATGACCACTATTCCATGGTACAATTTTTTGATTGGACCAGCGGCTATTATTGGTGCTTTGTATATATATATAAATTATGATGCATTAAATAATAGAAGTGGAGCTTGGGAGCCACTTGACGTAGTAATGGGGCTTGGAACGATGTTCTTGCTATTAAAAGCTGCTAGACGAACACTCGGTATGGCGCTTCCAGTAATAGCCATTGTATTCATACTCTATGACTATTTAGGACAATATATGCCGGACATAATCGCGCATAAAGGTGCTAGTATAAGCAAAATAGTAGGACAGATGTACTTAACGACGGAAGGAATTTTTGGTGTTCCCCTAGGAGTTAGTGCAAGTTATGTTTTTTTGTTTGTACTTTTTGGAGCCTTGTTGGACCGAGCAGGTGCTGGTAAATATTTTATAGACTTATCTTACTCTTTACTTGGAAAGTATGATGGGGGACCAGCAAAAGCATCAGTTGCTGCATCTGGGTTAATGGGTATCGTCTCAGGCAGCTCCATAGCCAATACGGTTACAACGGGAACATTTACGATTCCTCTAATGAAAAGACTTGGTTTTCCAGCACATAAAGCAGGTGCGATTGAAGTTGCAGCTTCTGTAAATGGTCAACTTATGCCACCTGTCATGGGTGCAGCTGCTTTCATTATTGCCGAATTTCTTGGTATCAATTATACAGATGTTGTCGCAGCAGCTGTTATTCCAGCTTTTGTGAGCTATTTTTCACTTTTTTATATTGTGCATTTAGAAGCGAAAAAATTAGGTTTAAAAGGTGAAGATCCTTCGAAGTTGGCACGGGCATTTGACGTGTTTAAAAAAGGAGTTCACTATATCATACCTATATTTTTTCTAATGTACACACTTATAATACTCAAACAATCACCGCAAATGGCGGCATTTAATGCTATTTTATTTATGATGTTAATCATGGTTGCACAAAGACCAATTTATGCATATTTACAAGGCGAAAAAATTGACAGGATAGTTTTACTAAGTGGTTTTGCAGATATTGGTCATGGGATGATAAGCGGTGCCAAAAATATGGTTCCAATAGCAATAGCGACGGCAGTAGCTGGAATTGTTGTTGGATCTGTCACTCTTACGGGAATAGGACTTATTTTCGCTGAAGTCATTGAACAACTCTCTGGAGGATACATCGTTGCAGTACTATTTTTTACAGCAATTGTGTCTTTAATACTTGGAATGGGACTTCCAACGACGGCAAACTATATTGTCATGGCATCTTTAACGGCTCCAGTAATTATACATCTCTCAGGTGATTTGGGTTATTTGATTCCAGCTATTGCAGCACACTTATTTGTGTTTTACTTTGGAATATTGGCGGATGATACACCACCAGTAGGATTGGCAGCTTATGCCGCTGCGGGAATTGCCAAAAGTGACCCCATTAAAACAGGAATACAAGGGTTTATTTATGATATAAGAACGGCAATATTGCCCTTCGCATTCTTTTTTAACAACAAACTCCTGTTGATTGAAGGAGTAGACCCATCGGATCCGAATAATCCAGCCCTATGGCAATGGATTTCTAATCCACTCGAAATTGCTATGATTTTCATTACAGCTACGGCTGGAATGTATGCATTCACATCGGCAACTCAGGGTTGGTTTTTAATGAAAACAAATATTATGGAAAGGGTAGCACTCGCGATGGTTGCACCCTTTATGCTCATACCAAATGTGATGGCACAATGGATGTCGCTACAAAGCGAATATATTTCCTATGCAATTGGCTTAGTAATTTACACTTCAGTATATTTTATACAAAAAAACAAATTAAAAAAATGAGAAATACAATGAAAAAAATAATTTTATCTACAATTACAGCCGTTTTGATGGCTAGTACCGCTCAGGCAGCAGACACAATTAGCGATTCTTTAAAAAATGGCAAGTTAACCGTTAATGCGAGACTTCTTTACTTTGACAGAACTTTTGACAAACCTAATGCTACTGATGCAACATCATTTACGATTGGTGGGTTTATGAAGTACCTAAGTGATGATTATAAAGGACTTAAGATGGGTCTTGCATATTATGGCAGCAATAGAGTTAGTGGTATTCTTTCAAAGGAAGACGGTAGAGCGACAAGTAACCTTACGAGTACTGGTGAAAACATAAACATGCTTGGAGAAGCATATTTGCAATATGACAAAGACAAAACAATGGTTAAAGTTGGTCGTCAAGGTCTTAAAACTCCACTTATGCAAAATCATGATCTTCGTTTGCTCCCTTCACTTTATGAAGGAGCTATAGTTAAAAACAATAGCTTTGAAGATACTAAGATAGAATTAGGATATATTTGGGCATATACTGGATTTGGTTCACGATATAATGATTTTTCACATGAAGAGACTAAATGGGGGAAGAGTGGGTTAGGGTATATTTATCTTATCAACAACAGCATCAAGAAGTTAAAAGTCAGTGCTCAATACGTTAAGCAAGTCTCAGACAAGGACAGCTCTGGAAACCAGGTCGTAGTTGCTGATTACAGATATGCGGACGCAGTCTATGCACTTCCTTTTGGAAAAAACTCTTACATTAAAGCACAATATGGTGGAAACTCTTACAATAGAGCGAAAAATCCGAACTTTCCAAGTAGTGATTCAGTTATGTTAGGAGCGAAAGCGGGAACAACTTTAGGCATGGTTAATTTAGCGATTTTAACAAATAGCATATCTGGAAATGCATTTAAAGCTGTTGAATCAGGTCCAATGTATTCTGATTGGCAACAAGGATATGGTCCATATGAGCCAAGTACGGCATTTGGTGGACAAATGATTGTAAAGCCAAAGAAAGGGTTTAGCCTCAAAGCTGCTTATGTGAAAATATCAGCGGACAGAAATTTTAGAAAAGATGGTACATTTACGGATGATTACTCAGAAATCAACTTAGATGTTCAGTATGCTCTTGATGATATGTCAAAATTACGGGCTAGATACTCTATAAAAGATCAATCAAAGGCATCAGATCGTGAAGATAGAAACGATTTAAGACTTTTTTATTATCTTAACTTCTAGAATATGAAAAGCATTAAATATGACGGAAAAACAGTAACTCCTTCAAAAGTGATTTGCATAGGTAGAAACTATGTGGAACATATAAAGGAGTTAAACAATGAAACGCCAGATACAATGGTTGTGTTTAACAAGCCAAACTCAGCAATTAGCTCTGAATTGTACTATTTTAGTGAAGACACAAGGTTTGAAGGTGAAATTTGTTTTTTAATACAAAAAAACAAAATTTCCGGGATAGGATTTGGTCTTGATTTAACAAAAGCAGATATGCAAAATAAAATGAAAGCCCAAGGCTTACCATGGGAAAGGGCAAAATCTTTTGATAACTCTGCGACACTTAGTGATTTTGTTGCATTTAATGGAGATTTGACAAAGCTTCGGTTTGAACTGTACATAAATGATAAGTTAAGACAAGAAGCAAATTATGACTTAATGATATATAAACCAAATGAGATGCTAGAGGAGATTCAAAGCTTCATGAGTTTTGAAGATGGTGATGTAATTATGAGTGGAACCCCAAAAGGTGTAGGAAATTACAAAATTGGGGACAAATTCGTAGGTAAAGTGTATAAAGGAGAGAAGCTTTTACTCATAACAGAATTTTTAGTATCTTAAGAAAGAATGAGTAAAGGTCTTCCAAATGGCACTTTCGCTTCTCGTGAGAGTGCCCAAAGTACTTCGTAATTTGGAGGATATTTTGGAAACCAGCCATCTCCATCTGTAAAATACAAAAGCATAGTATTCATAGGAAGATTTGCTTCAATATAATCAAAAACAGGTCTATAATCTGTTCCTCCACCACCCTTTAATGCAAAGTCCATTTTTTCTCCACCTTGGAATGTATAATGTGCATGTACTTTTGCATCGGCTATAATGAGCTCTATCTTCATAGAAGGAAAATTTTGCATGATGTTTTGAAACTCGGAGATAAACACTGCTAAGAGTGCATCATCAATTGAGCCTGAAGTGTCAACTGCTACACAAAGGTTTAGAGTGTCACTTGTGAGCGAAGGTAGTGCAAATCCACGATAGATATGTTTTTTATTTGGTGGCATAAAAGCATAATTATTTCTCATATGACGGTTAATAGCATTGTAAAGCTCAAAACGCCAATCAACAGCATTTACTTTTATTTTTTTTGAAAGTCTTTGCATTCCTGAGGGCAGGGCACTCTTCCTCTGTGCTACCTCTTTTGCTACAGAAGCAGCATATTCCCAATTTGATTCATCTTCAGAAGATAAATCATCTTCTATATTTTGAGTATTTGCAAAGGAGTTTTCATCTTTTAGTATTTCATTTGAATCATCAAAAGCATTTTCAAGTCCATTAAAATGCTCCTCTTTGAGTAGTTCATATATCTCCTCAGCAAACATTTTTTTATACTCTTTATTATAGTTTGCTCCTTGAGGAATATGTAAACCACTACTCTGAAGGAGATTGTTTATAGCATAATCCGTTGCGAGTTGCCAGAGTGAACCTTTACGGTTGAGACGACGTTGTTGGTGTGCTAAAATGTGATGCATAACACAGTTTGTAAGTATAAACATCACCTCTTGAAGTGTTCGTCTCTCTATAAATATAGGATTATAGATAAAACGAACACCATTACTAGCATAAGTACTTATATCATTTCTAGACTCGTGTTTGAGCCTTGAAGCTAACATACCAAAGTAAGGGTGTTGCATTGTAAGTTTGCTTTTTGCCTTAGTTAAGAGTTGTTCGTGTTGCATTAGTGTAGCAATGTATTGAATTTTTTCATCCAGAGAGTCCAACTATCTACATGGTCTAGTTCTATATTTCTCTCACGTAAATCTTGAACTATCATTACTGCAAATTCTCCTGGAAGTTTTAATGAGTAGTTTACGAGGTTGTTGAGTTTTTTACTACTTGTACTTTCATTTATACGTATACTTAGAGCAGCCGTTAAGATGTGAAGTGCTGAAGCACCTGTTGGTACATTTAAACAGCTTCCATTTAAAATAGCATCTAAATCAGGTAGCTCATCTACAACAGCAATAAATCCTAAAAATGATGCAGCCAAATCTTCCCCAATAGCTCCGGCAACCATCGGCAATAATAAATCAGCTTCAGGTTTAGAAGAAACTATTTCATTTACATACTCCCAAGTACGAGGTGTTGCAAAAGATTTACTATCATCTCCATTACCAAAAGTAAATAGAGCATCTGGACGGTGTGTGATGTAAGCAATAATAGCTGGGTTTATATTAGAACGATATGCCCAAGTTTTCCAATCATCTATATTTACTTGCATTTCTAAATGTACAAAACGGTTTGCAAGTGGTGCAGCCATACGAAATACGACTCCTCTATCACTTTCTCGATTTCCAGCTGCTACTATTGCCCAGCCATCAGGAAGTGTATATTCACCTATTTTTCTATCGAGTATGAGCTGATATGCTGAGGCTTGAACCATGGGTGCTGCAGTATTTAATTCATCTAAAAAAAGTATACCTTTTTCCTCTTTACCATCAGGTAAAAAAGAGGGTGGTGCCCAGAGTGCAGTTTCTTTAAGAGCATTAAAAAAGGGAATACCACGTAAATCAGTTGGATCTAGAAGTGATAAACGTAGGTCGATAAAACCTATACCTTCCTCTTTTGCTATTTGTGAAACTATGGAAGATTTTCCTATTCCTGGAGGCCCCCATAAAAAAACAGGGACTTTTCTTTCACATAGGTGAGATAAAGAGCGTTTAGCACTTTGCGGATTCATATTTTACCTTTATATATAGAATATAAAAAGGTAAATGCAATTATGATTCGACAATAAGAAAAATAATTATAAAAGACGACAATTTTATGAAAATAAGAAAATTTAGTTTAAATTTTCCAAAATACTACAAAATTGTCTTATTTTTGTTTAAATAGTATCAAAATTGCATTGCATTGTGACTTTTATTTAGAATGGTATATGTAATTAGTTTATTAGATTAAGAACAAAACAAATAAAGGATATAAAATGTATGAAAATGATATAGTAGAAATGGAGGACTTTATGTTTAACCATTACCTACACCACTTTGACGAATTTGATGAAGAACATTTAGAGTATAATGAAGAATATGGTTGTATTGAAACTGTTGCAGAGTGTGTTGAAGAGATAATCTGGAATTAATATAGGCTAATCACTTTTCTAGTAATATTTGGGACTGTAAATAATTCTGTGTCAATAAGGTAAAATATTGAACACAGAAGGAAGAACAGATGAAGATGGAAATAGATGTTGCAGAATTTGCAGCACAACTCAAAGCTGGTAAAGGTATCGGCGG
>Ga0316206_1000685_pt1 | contig 39788 bp, 37 predicted proteins | sample 6monthpyrite_MG_FD_204942 | JGI IMG/M metagenome (GOLD analysis project Ga0316206, IMG submission 204942) | Microbial mat bacterial communities from mineral coupon in-situ incubated in ocean water Damariscotta River, Maine, United States -... | ecosystem: Environmental > Aquatic > Marine >...
GATGACAATAAGTGAAGGGGGTGCCAAAGAATTTACATTTGGCACTTACAACAAAGGTATCACAGTTTTAAGTAATAATAAGGTAAAGACTTATACTTCAGCAACAGGGCTAAATTATAATTCTATATGGACCATTAAACATTCAAAAAACGGAGAAGCTTGGATTGGCTCTTCTAGGGGTGTCAATGTATTAAAAAACGGAAATATTAAAACTTTACCAACAGTAACGGGAAAAATACGGTCTATTTATATTAGCAACGAAAATTTGATATATTTTGGTGGGAAAACGGGGTTGTGGCTTAAGAGTAATGACACTATAGTACATATTTTGAGTGACAAAAAATATGATATTAATAAAATAATTTGTTCTAAAGATAAACTGTTTTTAGCAACAAAAAACGGATTATATTGGCAGTACCTAAATCAATTAACTAAAGATTTTAACCATGTCGAAACTAAAGAAGAAAATTGTAACTCTATTAGCTTAGACGCCTATGGAAACACTTGGATTGCAACCGTCAATGGCCTGTTTATCCAATCTCCCGACAACAATTTGATAGAATATACGCTTGAGGAGTCAAATTTTAAATCAAAAAACATATTAGGTTTAATAAAAGATTCTAAAAATAATATGTGGTTAAGTACGGCTAACGGAGTGTATGAATTATTGGAAGGTAATCCTTTTAACAATCAATTACAAGAATTTCATTTTTCGGATGCAGAAGGAGTTGTTGATTTAGAGTCTAATCTAAATGCAATATATGAAGATTCAGAAGGTAAAATTTGGGTTGGTACATCATCTGCCTTATTGCGTATAAATCCGGAGTTGAATTCTAAATTATTTAGTTTTTCAAAACCTAAACTATCTATCAAATCAATTAAATTATTTCAAGAAAATTTTAATTACACAAATTATTCTTCTTCATTCGATTCACTCACACTTGTTCCTAACCAACTTAAATTGCCATTCAACAAAAACCATTTAACTTTTTCTTTTATAGGAATCAATCTTAAAAACCCATTGCATGTAAAATACAGTTACCGTTTGTTGGGAGCTGAGGAGGATTGGTCTCCGTTGCTCAATAATACTTCTGCAACCTATTCTTTTATTTCTCCCGGAGAATACCAATTTCAACTCAAAGCAACAAATAATGGAATAGATTGGACAGATGTCAAAACTATTGATATTATTATTTCTCCCCCTTTTTGGAAAACTTGGTGGTTTATCGCGCTACTTTTATTTGGATTATCTGCTTTAATTTATTTTGTTTTTCAAGTGAGAATTAGGAGTATTAAACAAAAAAAAGACAATGAACAACTCAAATATAAAAACCGACTTAGAGAACTAGAACAGCAATCACTTAATGCCAGTATGAATAGACATTTTATTTTTAATTCATTAAATTCAATCCAATATTTTATTAATAGTTCAGACAAATTATCCGCAAACAGGTATTTATCTAACTTTGCTAAACTTATTCGAAAAAACCTTGATAGCTCAACCTCAAATAATTTTATTGTAAATTTACAAGAAGAAATAGACCGGATTAAACTCTATTTGACACTTGAAAAAATGAGGTTTGGTGACAAGTTCGATTACACTATTAAAGTTGATGAAAACATAGACATTGAAATGACACATGTACCTTCAATGATTTTGCAACCATTTGTTGAAAACAGTATTATTCACGGTGTTTTACCTCTTGAAAATGGGGGTTTAGGTAAAATTGATATCAATATTAAGCTAGAATTGGATTCCATAATTTTTGAAGTGATTGATAATGGTGTTGGCATAGATAATAGCTTAGGACTTAAAGATACATTTACAGGTGATCACGAATCTAAAGGCATGCTTATTACAGCCAATAGAATTGAATTGTTACGAAAAATTAATGGTAAAAAACTAATGATAATTGGTCCATTCCAAATTAATAATGAAAAAGGAAAAGCATTGGGTACAAAAGTTATTATAAAACTTCCTCAAAATGACAACTGATTTTTTTAAAGATTTAAAAGTAATTGAAATAGCAAGTGTTTTAGCAGGTCCATCTGTTGGATTATTTTTTTCAGAACTAGGTTCAACTGTCACAAAAATTGAAAATAAACTTACTAACGGAGATGTGACTCGATCTTGGAAATTGGCCACTGAAAATAAAGATTCAAATGTGTCAGCATATTTTTGTTCGGTTAATTGGCATAAAAAATACTTATTTTTAGACTTAACAGATGAAAAAGATTTGTTTACTGTTAAAAATCTTATTTCAAAGTCAGACATTGTAATTTTAAACTTTAAAAAGGATGATGACCTTAGGTTTGGATTAGATTATGCATCCCTATCTAAACAAAATCCTCAACTAATTTATGGATCAATAAATGGATTTGGAGAAAAAAGTGACCGAGTCGCTTACGATTTAATTCTTCAAGCCGAAACAGGGTTTATGTCAATGAATGGTACACCTGAATCGGGGCCAGTAAAAATGCCTGTTGCGTTAATTGATGTTTTAGCTGGTCACCAACTTAAAGAAGGGATTTTGGTTGCTCTTATTAATAGGATGAAAACGGGTAAAGGTCAAAAAGTATCCGTTTCATTATACGATAGTGCTGTGGCATCATTAGCCAATCAGGCCACTAATTGGTTAATGGTAGGACATATTGCAAAACGTATTGGTAGTACACACCCTAATATTGCGCCTTATGGTGAATTATTCACAACAAAAGACAATCATTTAATAACCTTTGCGATTGGCAGTAATAAACAATTTAAAAATCTATGTTCGGTTTTAAAACTTGTCAGTATTAGTGAAGATACAAGTTTTAATTCAAACGTAAATAGGGTTGAAAATCGAAATTCTCTTGAATGTCTAATAAAAAATGAGGTTAAAAAATGGGATTCAAAAGAACTAATTGAGTGTTTACATTCTAAATTTGTACCAGTAGCAAAAGTCAATTCGATCAATGAAGTGTTCAAAAATCAATCAGCTAAAGATTTAATTTTAACCGAACAAATAGACGGAGTTGAAACTATGCGTGTGAAAACAGTTGTATTCAAATAAAAAAGGCCATTTGATTTAACTCAAATGACCTTTTAACACTTTAATATTAAATTGGTTTAAAATCTAATTACTTTTTTAGTCAAAGTTTCATTTTCAGTTCTAATTGTTACAAAATAAACTCCTGCAGATTCAGCAGATAAATTAAATTTAACTGTTTCGTTAGGGTTAATTTCTGAAGCAATTACTCTACCTGTCACATCTCTTAATTCAATTGATGAAATATTGGTATTTACATTACTTAAATCAACAAATACTGAATTATTAGTTGGATTTGGATAAATAGATATGTTATTTAATCCATTCTCACCTATTGAATTTGTAGTGTTATCAGTAATTGTAATGTAATCTGTTTTAACTTCACTATCACTTCCTCCAGCATTAGTGGCTGTTAATGTAACACTATATGTTCCGGCAGTAGTGTAGTTGATTTGAGGGTTTTGTGATGTAGCACTAGTTCCACCAGTATATGACCATCCAGAAGTTGGAGACACCGCCCAAGACCATGATGTTGGAGTGTTAGTTGATTGGTCTGTAAATGAAATAGTAGTGTTAATAGGAGCAGTAGTTTGATTGGCTACAAATTGGGCTACAGGAGCAGTTGTTCCTCCTCCACCTCCTCCGGCTTGAATTGTTATAGTGTAATCTTCAACTTCACCCCATTGTGATGTTCCACAAGGTGTAATTGGTCCGTCATCAACAGAATAAGACATTCTAACTCTCATTGTAACATCTCCAATTGCAGAAGTTGCTGGCACAGTAAAATTAAAAATATTAGACCAACCAGCAGCAACAATTACATACCCTACTTGTTCTCCTGCATCATTAAAATCTGCATCATCATTCCAATCAATCCATACAGCAATTTCATCATCAGTGTATGCTTGACCCACTGTTGTTCCAATTTGTGGTACAACTGTCACATCATAAGCACTCCCCTGTGTCAACGTAGTTGATTGAGCCGTAAAGTCAGCATAATTATCACAAGCTGATGTGTTATTTATGGTGTTTAAAGTGACAGTTGAAATAAACTCGTCACAATTTGTTGATGTTGCTGCACATGGTGTTACAGTATTAGTTACATTAATGTAATCGGTTTTAACTTCACTGTCACTACCTAAACCATTTGTTGCTGTTAAAGTAACTGTATGTAAACCTAAAGTGTTAAATGTGATTTGTGGGTTTTGTGATGTTGCACTTGTTCCACCAGCATAAGACCATCCTGTAGCAGGCGAAACTGCCCACGACCATGAAGTTGGAGAACCAACAGATTGATCTGTAAAAGTTACAGTTGTTCCAGGTGCTACTGTAGTTTGATTTGCAACAAATTGTGCAGTTGGTGCAGAAGGTCCACATGGCGCATAAGTTCCTGCTAATGAAGTTGAATTTGTATTACCCGGATCTAACCAAGCTTTTAATTGTTGATTAGCATTGTTTCCTTCTTGATCCCAAGCCTTAATAAATTTACCGTATAAATCAGGGTCATTAGGAGCAGTACAAAATGAAGAACCACCAGATAGATGTCCAACAACTAAACCAGTTGAGCTAAAAATTGGAGAACCGGAAGAACCGCCCTCTGTTACACCATTACCATTAGCTGTAGCAACCCAAGTTACTAACCAGTGCGCACCTGACCAACCTCCATTATAAGTTGTGGTTGTTAAAGTAGAATTATACGTAGATATTTTTTTCTCGTCACCTGCTGGGTGATGAATTCCAACACCAGACGGGGAACCAGTAGTAGCTCTGTCCCATCCTGCAAAATAAGGATTATATGAGTTAGGTACAGAACTGTTCATTTCAATTAAAACAAAATCAGAACCTGTTACTTGATTTGTACCTGTTGTCCCTATTGTCCCTAATTCGGATGAAGCTCTTAAAATACCACCAGACATTGTTTCGGATTGAGCACCACTGTAAGGTGTTGTGTTACCAGGTGAACACGTTGGACGTTGATAATTAAAATAAAATGTATGATTAGTAATATTTGAGTTTGATGTTGGATTCCCACAATGGTTTGCTGTTAAAAAATATGGTTTACAATCATTGGCTGTATTATTAATCATTGCACCTGAACATAAATAAGTAGAACCGCCAGATACAAATGTATAACGTACAACTGCATCTCTTTGTGTTTCCCATCCTGTTATTTCAGAGCAAGCTACATCAACTTCACAACTTGCTGCTTTTGTTTGCTCTTCAATTGATTTAGGACTTTCACTAAAAATTGTAAGTCTATCACCGACTCCTCTATAAAAATAAGCTAAATCACTTATTTCAATAGTTGGTAATTCAGTTGAACTCGCTGGCATAAAGTATTCTAGAGTCAACAATTCTCCTTCAATCATTTCCATAGATTGAAAAGATGGTGTGTTTGATGTATAAGCACCAACATATTGCGCATGATTAGAGTTATAGGCGTGTAATTTTCCACCTACAGGAATTGTAACCCCTTCAGAAAAATATAACCCCAATGCTTTTGCTTTAGGCATTTTAATTCCTAGTCGCCAAATTTTATCTCCATTTTCTAAAATTTCCCAAGTCCCAGAGTTTGTAATAGATAAATCTAAAGGAATGTTGACAGAAACTCTGTATGGTTTTCCTTTTTGCCCATTTTCTTGATCCTCTGCATAAATAGGTATCATATCAGGCTCGTTTAATTCAATAATTTGATAATTTGCATTATACTCTGACACCTGCCCTTGTATAACTTTAGCAAAAGTAGTAGGCACACCACCTTCACTAATCTGCCCAAAAGACAGCAATGAGGCACTAAGCCCCAAAATAGTAAGTATTCGTTTTTTCATGTTTAATTGTTTTTAAGAATTTCAAAAATACGAAAAAAAATTAACTATATAGTTCAGACATTTCAGTAATTTCATTTTTTATTGTATCTCTAAGTTTTTGAGGCGCAATAACTTCTATTTGATTACCGTAACTCAAAAAAAATCTTTTTAATTCTTCAGACAATAGTACTTTAAGTTGATACGTATTTCTTTTTTTTCCCGCTTTAATTATTTTTTGGGATTGATGAATGGGTTGACTTTCCAAATATTTACCTCCAATTTTATCTATTTTAAAAATAATTATTTCTGGTTTTTCATCAAAAGATGTTATACCTATTGAATGTTTAAAGTATAAATCAGGATTAAATTCAATATTATCTAAAAAATAATCTTCTGTTAATTCTAAATCCGAAATTCGATCTAATCCAAACGTAATCACCTTTTTTTTAGCCAAAGAAAATGAGATTAAATACCATCTATTTCTGTATTCTTTCAATAATAAAGGGATAACTTTTCTTAACTTTGTTTTTTCACTTATAAAACTTGTATAATTAAAGTTTATGATGAGTTTTTCTTTAATCGCTTTTAAAATGTTTGGTAAAAATTCAGTACCAATTGTTTCGGGTACAGATTCAAATTGCACAAAATTATCTACAGACTCTTCAAGTGGATTTGAAGATATATGAACCCTATCAAAAATTTTATCAATTGCAAATCCGAATTGTTTAAACATTCCCACATCTTTAAACTGCATTAATGTTGTTGTTGCAAATTTTATGGCATCTATATCGTCTTCAGATAACGGAATATTATCTATACTATAATTTTCGTCTGCATAAAAATAGCCTTTTTCTATTTTGCTATATTTGATTGGTGCATCATGATCCATTCGCATGGCATACAAATCTTTTTCAATGGTTGAATCGCAAATATTTTCACCAATTCCCTCACCATACAAGGCTTCTTCACATGCTTGCCTTAAATCTTGTTTGGTTGGAAAAGGCTTGTATTTATTTCGAATAGAGCGGTCAATAATTCTATATCTAAGTTGTGCATTTTTTATTTGAGACATTTTTGTTACTTTTTCTTGATATAAAGTTATAAAAACATATTAGTTTTGTTCACATTATGAAACAATTGTTTGTCATATTATTTTTAAGTTGCTCCATTTCTTATGCAAATAGCAGTCAATTTGACTTAAAAAGAGACAGTGTTGTAAACTATGCGCAGTCTTTTTTAAAAGCACCTTATATATGGGGTGGGACTTCTCCTAAGGGGTTTGATTGCACTGGTTTTTTGTATTATGTGTATAAAAATTTTGGCATTACAGTGAGTAGAGCAAGTTCTGGTTATGAAAATTTTGGACAAACAATAGACCTTAATCAAGTCAAAGCGGCCGACATTTTATTATTTACTGGTACTGATGCCTCAAAACGAAAAGTTGGTCATGTTGGATTGGTGTTAAAAAATGAGAATGGAGTTATTGACTTTATTCATTCATCATCATCAAAAAAACATTTTGGTGTGACAATAACTCGCTATAATCAAAGTGGCTACGTTAAACGATTTTTACGCGCGATAACAATTTTTTAAATTATGAAATATTTATTTTTTATAGCATTAACTTTTTCGTTTTTTACGGCTTGTAATTCTTCACATAAAGAAGATACCGTTATTGAAATGGGAAATAATAAAGAAAGTGAAAGTATAGCGCTTTGCAATTGTGATGACTTAATTGAAAATGAGAATAAAGAGTTAAGCCTAAACGGACAAGTTTATACAGGGAATTGTTTTTTGGATTACCCTCAATCTGACCAAAAATACCTTGAAAAACAAATTTTAAATGGAAAAGTACATGGCAAAATCATTTACTTTGATAAACAAGGGAATGTTTTATTTGAAGAAACGTATAACAAAGGTAATTTACTTGGAGATTTAGACAATACTTCTGCATGTAGTTGTGCGGATTTAATCATTAAAGAAACAGATGATGGCGTAAATAAAAATTATTTAAACGATATACTTTATACAGGTGGCTGTGAAGATTACTTCCCAAACACAGATCAACTTTATTTAGAGTCAAATTATAAAAACGGCTTGTTAGATGGTTTTACAATCTACTACCAAAAAGATGGCTCAGTTTTAATGATGCAAGAGTATAAAGATGGCGTTTTAATTGAAGATATTATCCCTCAATAAGTTAATTTATACCCACAAATTTTTTAGCTTGATACCCAAATAATTCAAAGAATTTAATGGCCTTCATTACTTCTTCTGGAACATCATTTTCCCAGGTAGATTCACCAGCTTTTATTTTTGCCAATACATCATCCGAAATAATACCTAAAAGAGACTCATCAAAATTGGTTATGGTTTCCAATTTGTCAGTTTTTTTCATGTAATCTAATAAACCTCTTAAATGTTCTGGCAATTCAAAATTATCAATATTATATAGTTTATTGGTTTTAATATTAATCGCTGGATACACAAACATTTTAATATTTCTTCCAAAACCTCTACCAAACGCTTCTAGCAAACCTCCCTTTAAAGTGTCGTAATATTTTTCATCAAAAATGGTTTGTAGGTTGTAAATCCCTAAAATCACTCCCATTTTATAACCTTGAGTTAAATCAGATAAGTATTCAATCATTTTGTAATGCTTCAAATAATTAGAAATCATTACAGTATAACCCATAGAACATAAAAGTTCGGCTCTATCAACAAAATCTTTTGCCGATATTTGTCCGTCTGCAGTTAAATCTTTTAGGGTTAGTTCAAATAAAACTTGAATTTTTTCTTCATTAACATCTTCTTCTTTTTTGTACATTTCAAGCCCTCTTGAAATCATGTCAAAATGCACTTTAGTAGCGGGTCTAAATCGACCTCTCATTAACAATACATTTTTTTTGTAGAGGGTAGAAGATGGCTGTAATACATGTCCGGCTTGATTAAACATAGTCGCATCAGTTAATCCATTTTTAACTAAGTTCAAAGCAATAATTCTGTTGTCAATATTGTCAAAGTCTGGGCCAGAAATATTCATCATATCTATTTCCATTCTATCTCTAGGAAGTCGATAAGATAAGGCTTCTAAAAAATCATCAATATTGTCGTTATGATTATAAGCAGCATGGATCAAATTAACACCTAAAATGCCTAATGCTTCTCTTTGTCCGTGGTGGCTATTGTCGTGCATTTTAACATGCAAAATCACCTCATTGGCTGGTGCATCAATATTTAATTGAAACTTCATTCCAATCCAACCATGCCCCTGATTGGTTTTGTGATAGTTTAAAGATTCAACCGTGTCGGCAAAGGCGAAAAATCGGGCCTCTTTATTTTTATTGGGTAAAGTTGTTTGTAAATTAGCATACTCTTTGTCTAACATCTGAATTAAACGATCTTCACATACATAACGGCTACATTTACCGTACATGGCGTCACTTACTTTCATGTCGTAAGCCGAGTGAGTGTAGGCTATTGTTCCTGATGACCCACCAGCTTTAAAGAAATTTGCCGCTACTTCTTGTCCAGCTCCAATTTCGGCAAAAGAGCCATAAATGTCTGGTGTAAGGTTAATTAATAATGCCTTTTCTTCTGTTGTTAGTCTCTTTTTATCCATGAAATGATGTTATAAGCTTAACAAATTTAATCTTATATTTTTGTTTTGAGAAAATAATGCCACTTTTTTAGATTAAACCTAACAAAAGTCACATCACGAGTCTTTTACACGCTATTTATTTGACTTTAACATCAATAAAACAGATTTTAAGGGAAGGATTTTTAATGTAAAAGCCATTAATGTGGAAACCATTATACTGCCGAGCATTAAAGTTAAATTTGAAAAGGTAGAATTTAGCATATTGGTTAAACCATAATTTAGCGATATAATTAAAACCGTGAAGGTTAAAATACGGACAAACAAAATCCAATTGACTTTAATTTTAAATACATAATACACCAGTAAAACTTGAATTTTTGCTGTGATAAGTTGAGTGATTAAAGTCGCTATTGCTGCGCCCTCAGCTTTAAATTTTGGAATAAATATTAAGTTCAAAACAATGTTTAAAATTAATCCAACCAATGCCATAATGTTAAGCTGTTTTAAACTACCGTTTGCGGTTAATAAAGTTCCAAAAATGTAGGTAACAGAAATGGGAATAAAAGCTAAAATCAAATACCCAAAACTAACTGCTGCTGCTTTTATGTTGTCGTTATACCTTAAATTAATTAAGTCGAATTGAAAAAAATAAGCTGTAATTCCAATAATTAAACTAATAGGAATTAAAGTTTTAAGAGCCAACTCCAAAATGGGAATAAAAGACTCTTTTTGCTTAATTAATTTGGCGAAAATGGGCAATAACAATCCTGCAAATAAAAGAGCAAACATGTTTACGGCATCTAAAAACCTAAAACCTTGCGCATAAATCCCTGCTTGTTTGTTCCCATCAACTAATAAACGTTCAATCATAACAGAATCAATACGGTTGTAAAACATCATGAGTAAAATAAGCAAAGCGTACGGAAAACTTTGTTTTAACAGTGCCCAAGTAAACGTTTTTTTAAGTTGTAATTTTATATTGCCAATTTTAAATTTTAAAATCAAAATAGAATTAATGGCAGAAAATAAATACGTTATGGTTTGGGCATAAACAAACCATTCTATTTTAAAATTACTATCAAATAGGGGACTCCATAATAAAACTCCACATAATAAAATAAGTAGTCCACGGTCTAAAACCGAAATAAAAGCGTCTATTTTAAACAAATGTAAACCAGCAAAATTTGACCTTGCATATTGAATAGTTGCAACAAAAAATTGATTCAACACCAATAAAGATAAAAAATACATTTCTTGATTTGAGTAACCTACTACAAGCCCTGAACCAATAGTAAAAAAAACATAAATAAAAAATAATGTAAACCTGATAGACAATAATTTACCAAAATGTTTATTCACCAATTGTGGATTTTGTGCAATGTTTCGACTATTAAAATTAGTGATGCCAAAGTCTAATAAAATGTTGAGTAAAAATGAGAAATTGAGCAATGCAAAATAATTACCATAAATTTCAGCCCCAACTCTATTTTGTACCTCAGCATCAATTCCCAGAATATAAAATGGTTTAATCAAAAGATTTAAGACCACAATTAATATCAAATTAGATAAAAATGTTTTTTGCATTTGGTTAATTTGTTTCAAAAATACAATTGTTCTCGGTTAAATTCTGAAATATTTTTATCAGAATGAACTTTAACTATCATTATATTTTAAAAATAAAGTTTTGTTTTTTATGTTTTAACGCATCAAAAGGTACTAAATTGTTATTTTGATTCACAAAAGCTGAATAGCCAAGTTGATTTAAAAACTCAAAACATTGGGTTCTGTTTTCATTGTCCCACAATTCTAGATACACAACTGGTTTGTACGTTTTTAACAAATCGCATCCGCCTTTAAGGGCAAAGAATTCAAAATTTTCAATATCCATTTTAATACCAGATATTGGTGTGTCTAAAAATAAATGATCTAAAGTTTCGCATTGAACTTTAATTTTTTCACCCTCATTCCATTCGTCAATACTGTCATGAACGACATGTGCTAATCCCTGCATTTTTACTTTACCATTCATTGGTAAAACCATTTCAACTTCTTCTTTTTGTTGACCTAAAGCAAATGGTTTTACAGTTACATTTTGCAAATTATAATGTGTGATTATTTTACGCAAAATCGATAAATTATTTGGCATTGGTTCAACCGAAAATATAGTTTTATTTGGAAATTTTTTAGAAAGATGGTATGTCATTATACCAATGTTTGCACCTATATCTAGCACATCTCCGTTCGCAATAATTTCATCCATAAACAAAAAGAAGTCACCTTCTTTTTTATCTTCTTTTAGATTTTTTATTTTGAATTTAGAAAACACAAATAAATAACGCTCATAGCCCAACAATTTTTGTAAAATGAGTTTGATTGTGTTTTTCATATAGCGCAAAAATAGGGTTTTTTTATTTATTGATTACATTTGTACAAATGCGAATTGCAATCAATACTAGATTTTTATTACCACACAAAATGGAAGGTTTTGGTTGGTTTACCTATGAAGTTGTAAAAAGAATTGTACAACAGCACCCCGAACATGAGTTTTTTTTCTTTTTTGACCGAAAATTTGATTCAAAGTTTATCTTCAGTGATAATGTTACTCCCATAGTTTTACATCCACAAGCAAGGCACCCTATTTTATTTAAAATTTGGTTTAACTATTCGGTTACCAAAGCACTAAAAAAGCACAATATTGACTTGTTTTTTTCGCCAGACGGCTATTTATCGTTAAAAACTAACGTTAAGCAAATAGGCGTTATTCATGATTTAAATTTTGAACATTATCCAGAGGATTTACCAAAAAGTCCTAGAAATTATTTGACCAAGTATTTTCAAAAATTTGCGAATAAAGCGAATAAAATTATCACTGTCTCAGAATTTTCAAAGCAAGATATTGTCGAACAATATAACATTGAACCGAATAAAATTGAAGTGGCTCGCAATGGCGGAAATGAAGATTTTAAACCTTTGAAAGTGCTTGAGAAAAATGAAATTAAAAAGCAATTCACAGTAGGGGAAAATTATTTTGTTTATGTTGGTGCTTTGCATGCACGTAAAAACACAACTCGCCTTTTTGAAGCATTTAATCAGTTTAAAAAAATGTCTAATTCAGACTTAAAATTACTTATTGTTGGTGAAAAACTATGGAAATCAGGTGATTCAAATACATTTTTTAATCAATTAGAATTTAAGGACGATATTATTTTTACAGGTCATTTAAAAATCGATTTATTGACCAAAATAGTAGGGTCGGCAATGGGGTTGGTGTTGGTCTCGTATTTTGAAGGGTTTGGAATCCCACTTGTTGAAGCAATGCGTTGTGGCACACCAATTATTACGTCAAACCAAACTGCATTACCAGAAGTTGCAGGTGATTGTGGTTTGCTTGTAAATCCCTTTGATGTAAATGAAATTGCAAACGCAATGTATACTCTAGAATCTGACAAAAAATTACAGATAGAATTATCAAAAAAAGGATTAGAACGTTCAAAATTATTTAGTTGGGATAAATCCGCATCTATAATTTGGACTGAGATTGAAAATCTTTTAACATGATTCCGATTTAAGCAATCAACTTGCAAAAACTGCAATACATACAATTCCAAATAAAATAATTAATATCGTTTCTTCTGTTTTTGACATCATAACCTAATCACCTTAAAAATCATGCCTGATTTATCATGCTTCAATGTAACAAAAGTCATTTTGAGAAATAATTAATATATTTACCTTAGTTTTAAAGGAATATATTATGACACATAAAGTAGTTTCAGAATGGCAAAGTGGAATGCATTTTGTTGCCGATACAGCTGGAGGTAACGCTATACTAGATGCTAATGAAGAAGTAGGTGGTAAAGGATTAGGTAAAAGACCAAAACCTTTGATGTTGGTTGCTCTATCAGGTTGTACAGGGATGGATGTGGCGTCTTTATTAAAAAAAATGAGAGTTGAGGTTGATGATTTTAGAATTGAAGTAAATGGTGAATTAACTGATGATCACCCAAAAACTTACCATACTGTTAAGGTTGACTATTATTTTGGTGGAGAAGAAGTTGCTTCTAATAAAGACAAAATAGAAAAAGCGGTTAATTTATCTGTTGATCGTTATTGTGGTGTTTATGAAATGTTTATACAGTTTGCTAACGTTACTTTTGAAATTCATTATTTATAATTATGGCAAGTGGTAATATTTGGCCAACGGTTATATTTGGTATAGTAATGCTTCATCTTATTTTAGGATTTGGATGGGTTATGTATAAGATGAATAAAAAGAAATAAGAATTTAAAGTTAGCCAAGTGTTTAAATCTATGCTTAAAGAAATGGGTAATTTTAAGTAAACTTGTTAAGGCATTGCACCCGAGCGGTAGCGAACAGAAGAATACTTTAAAAAATAATATGCTTATCCGTTTGTTTCCCCAAAGCTTAATTTTATTATTGTAACCGCAAGGATCGCAATGTTTAACGCTAAGGTCGCAAAGAAAAAAATATAAAGAACTGATTTGTTAATTTAAAAAGATTTCTCTTTGAGTACTATGTGTAGCATTTGTGTTCTTTGTCTGTTCCGAGTATTCGGAATGGTTAAAATTTAAATCAATTACATTTTGGGGAAACTAACGGATATGCATTAAAAATAAACAAGGAAATGAAATACCTGACGTTTATAGTTAGTTGTCGCAGTCATGTTAATACGGGACATGCACACAAATTAATTGTTTATACCCTTTAAAGCTGATAGTTTAAGCGTACAAACAATATCTGTAACTGTAATTATGTTATTTTTTTCTACATATAAAACTTTGTAATCTCTTACAATTATTCTTCTGTAATCGGGATATTGTTCATCAACTTGATATTGTTCTGAATAAACTATTGTTTTTGGTGAATCTAAAATGTCATTTATTACATTGTTTGCGCCTTTAACAGATTTATGTACATAAAAATCATAAATGTCTTTTAGTGATGAAATAGCCAAGTCAGACCAAATAATTTTAAACTCTTGTTTTACCATTTCTTAACTTTCTTTTCTAAGTCTTCTTGTGTTGTATACTTACCTTCTGCCACTTGTTTTTTTGCTTTATCTAATCTATCTTTATATTGTTTTAATGTTAAAGGTTCACCGGTGGTTGTATAGGCTACAATCATTTCTTTTTTTAGTAAGTTTTCCATTTGATTAATCAAACTTTCACTTCTAACTTTTAACATCATAGCTATTAATTCCATTTTTCTTTGCTCTATTGTCATAACATATAATTGTATTGGTCTATCTACAAAAATAACGCTTTTTAATTGATTTTGTTTCATTTGTTATTCTTCTTTATTGATTAAGAGGGTATCATTTCAACAAACTCAATGACTTTTATACGTAGGGTTTATTTATTCTTGTAGGTGTTCATGAAGCATACTATCAGTATTATCGTATATAAAGTGGGTGTAAATTTGCGTGCTTTCTAAACTGCTGTGTCTTAAAAACCTAATAATTTGTTCTAAATCCATGCCGTTTTGTAGTAAATGTGTGGCTATGAATGTCATTGTATTCTTAAAGTTCGACTATTTATGGACTCAATTAAACCGTCACAACAAATTATAGACACACCACTTCAGCTTGTACGTAGTCTAAATTGTTTTTCAATCAGAGTTGTCTCCTTAAAAGTAAAAAAAGCCATTCCTTTAAAAAAGAAATGGCTTAAACTTATCTAAAAGAGATCTATATTAGTCGGCTTTTACTGTTGCAGACATATATTCTCTATTCATTCTTGCAATGTTTTCAAGTGAAATTCCTTTAGGGCATTCAACTTCACAAGCACCAGTATTTGTACAGTTACCAAATCCTTCTAAATCCATTTGTTTAACCATGTTTTGAACACGGTCGGCAGCTTCAATCTTACCTTGAGGTAATAATGCAAATTGAGAGACTTTTGCACCAACAAATAACATGGCAGATGCATTTTTACAAGTTGCAATACATGCACCACAACCAATACAAGCTGCTGCGTCAAAAGCTTTGTCTGCGTCAGATTTGTTTATCGGTATTGAGTTAGCGTCTTGTGTATTACCTGATGTGTTCACAGATACAAATCCACCTGCATGTTGAATTCTATCCATTGCAGTTCTATCTACAATTAAATCTTTTTCAACTGGAAAAGCTGCGGCTCTAAATGGTTCAATTGTAATTGTTTCGCCATCATTAAACATTCTCATGTGTAATTGACAGGTTGTAACTCCTCTATCGGGTCCATGTGCTTCACCATTAATGTATAAAGAACACATTCCACAAATCCCTTCACGACAATCGTGATCAAAAGCAACAGGTTCATCACCTGAATTAATTAATTGTTCATTTAAAACATCTAACATTTCTAAGAAAGACATGTGTTCTGAAATATTTGTTACTTGGTAAGTTTCCATTTTACCAGCAGATTTTTTATCTTTTTGACGCCAAATTTTAAGCGTTAAGTTCATTCCTTTTTCTGACATAATCTTTCTTATTTATATGAACGTTGTTTCAACTCAATATCTTTAAATTCTAACTCTTCTTTATGTAATTTTGCTTCTCCAGGATCTCCTGTCCATTCCCAAGCAGATACATAAGCATAATCTTTATCATTTCTTTTAGCTTCTCCTTTTTGAGGTCCGTCTAATTCAACCGATTCATCTCTAAAATGACCACCACAAGATTCGTTTCTGTTTAACGCATCTTTAGCAAATAACTCTCCTAATTCTAGGAAATCAGCTACTCTAGTTGCTTTTTCCAATTCTGGATTTAATTCCATTGCCGAACCAGGGATCCTTAAGTCTTTGTAAAACTCTTCTCTAATCGCTCTAATTTTTTCACCAGCTTCTTTTAAGTCTTTTTCGTTTCTTGCCATTCCACAATTGTTCCACATTACTTTTCCAAGTTCTTTGTGGAAATGATCAACAGATTTAGTTCCTTTTATATTCATTAAACTATTAATTCGATCTTCAACTGCTTTTTTGGCTTCATTAAATTCTGGTAAATCAGTTGAAATTTCTCCAGTTCTAATCTCATTGGACAAGTAGTCACCTATTGTATATGGTAATACAAAATAACCATCAGCCAAGCCTTGCATTAATGCTGATGCACCAAGCCTGTTTGCACCGTGGTCAGAAAAATTAGCCTCACCTGCTGCATAACAACCAGGAATTGTAGTCATTAAATTATAATCAACCCAAATACCTCCCATTGTATAGTGAACAGCAGGATAAATCATCATTGGGGTTTTATAAGGATTATCCGCAGTAATTTTTTCATACATTTGGAATAAATTCCCATATTTTTCCTCAATTACACCTTCTCCTAATCTAATAATTTCTTCTTGTGATGGTTCATGATGACCTGCTACATAAGCAGCTTCTTTACCATATCTTTGGATAGCAGATTTAAAATCTAAAAATACAGCTTCACCTGTTGCGTTTACGCCATAACCAGCATCACATCTTTCTTTTGCTGCTCTAGAAGCAACATCACGTGGTACTAAATTTCCAAATGCAGGGTAGCGTCTTTCTAAATAATAATCTCTTTCGTCTTCACTTAAATCTTTTGGTTTTTTAGTTCCTTTTCTAATAGCTTCAACATCTTCCATATTTTTTGGTACCCAAATACGTCCGTCATTACGTAATGACTCTGACATCAAAGTTAATTTTGATTGATAGTCACCTGATCTAGGAATACAAGTAGGGTGAATTTGAGTATAACAAGGATTTGCAAAATAAGCACCTTTTTTATGAATTTGCCAAGCTGCTGTAACATTAGACCCCATTGCATTTGTAGATAAGTAGAATGCATTTCCATATCCACCAGATGCAATGACTACTGCATGTGCGGAGTGTTTTTCTAATTCACCAGTAATCATATTACGGGCAATAATTCCTCTTGCTTTTCCATCAACTAAAACCAAATCTAGCATTTCGTGACGGTTATACATTTTGATTTTACCTTTTCCTATTTGTCTATTCATTGCCGAATAAGCACCTAAAAGTAATTGTTGTCCGGTTTGACCTTTAGCATAAAAAGTTCTTGATACTAAAACTCCTCCAAACGAGCGGTTAGATAATAACCCACCATATTCTCTACCAAATGGAACACCTTGTGCTACACATTGGTCAATAATATTTGCTGATACTTCAGCTAAACGGTAAACATTTCCTTCTCTACTTCTATAATCTCCTCCTTTTACAGTATCGTAAAACAATCTGTAAATCGAATCTCCATCATTTTGATAATTTTTTGCGGCATTAATTCCACCTTGCGCAGCAATTGAATGTGCTCTACGGGGAGAATCTTGATAAGCAAAAGCTTTTACTTTGTAACCCATTTCAGCCAAAGATGCAGCTGCTGCTCCACCTGCTAAACCTGTTCCAACTACAATAATATCAATGTGACGTTTATTAGCAGGGTTTACTAAGTTAATATCGTTTTTATGTTTTGTCCACTTGTCCTTAATTGGACCTGTAGGTACTTTTGAATTTAATACTGACATAATTTAACTCGTTTAGTGTTGTGTAAAATGATGAAATGCTGCAACTACCATGAATAAAAAAGGAACTAATATTGCATAAGCATATCCTAATTTTTTAAGCACGGGAGTATATTTATTATGGTTAAATCCTACTGATTGAAAAGCGGATTGAAAACCATGCATTAAGTGTAATGATAAGAATACAAAAGATATTATAAAAACAATTAATTTTGAAATAGGGGCAAATGATACATGCATTTCGTGCCAATATCTATTTGGATCTTCTGGTAAAGCTTCAATGTATTTGTAATTCATTTCAAATGCCCAAAAATCAAATAAATGTAAGGCTAAAAATAATAAAATCATAACACCTGTTATAATCATATTTCGTGACACCCAACTTGAATTTGCATTGGCATTATTTTTAGTGTACTTAATATGTCTAGCCTTACGGTTTTTAACTTCTAAATACATTCCCATTATTAAATGCAAAATTATTCCAAATATTAAAATTGGCTGTAAAATAAATTGCACAAAAAAATTGTATCCCATAAAATGAGAAACAGAATTAAATGATTCTTCACTAAAAACCGAAATAAGATTAATAGTTAAATGTTGTAATAAAAAGAATAGCAAAAAGAAGCCCGAAAGCGCCATTAATACTTTTCTTCCAATGGATGATTTCATAATGTTTGAGTTTGATTAAAATTTATTGCACAAATTTAATTTGATTTTAAGGATTATCAAGTTTTTGATTTGTGATATATCTCACAGCATACTATTTAGACTCATTCTACATAATATTAATCTCTTAAGCACTGTAAATAATGAGTTGTGCTGTAATTGTCTGTTTAAAGACGTAAATTCATTTGTGTTATCTGTGGTTAAACTTCATAAATTGGGTAAATTTGCAGTACTAACTAACAAAACTAAACTTAATCAATGATTAAAGTAACAGATTTAGCAAAAAAAAAGGCCGTTGAATTAATGGCTGAAGAAGGTAAGCCTAATGCGTTTATTCGTGTTGGTGTTGACGGTGGAGGTTGCTCAGGGTTAATGTATCAATTGACTTTTGATACTGAAATAAAAGAAGGTGATAAAGAAATTGAAGATAACGGAATAAAAGTGGTTGTTGATAAAAAAAGTGTACTTTATCTAATAGGAACGATACTGGATTACAGTGGAGGTTTAAATGGTAAAGGATTTGTATTTAACAATCCAAATGCAGGACGTACTTGTGGATGTGGTGAAAGCTTTTCGCTTTAAATTTAAAGATTTAAAATGGCAAATTATACAGAAGAGGAATTAGCAGAGGATTTAAAAAATCAAGAGTACGAATTTGGTTTTACAACTGATATTGAATCTGAGAAAATTCCAAATGGATTAAATGAAGAAGTTATTCGTTTAATTTCAAAAAAGAAAAATGAACCCCAATGGCTTTTAGATTATCGCTTAAATGCATTTGAAATTTGGCAAAACATGACTGAGCCTGAATGGGCTCATGTAAAATATGAAAAACCTAAATTTCAAGATATTTCCTATTTCTCGGCACCCAAAAAAAAGTATGAAAGTTGGGATGATGTTGAACCTGAAATGAAAGAAACCATGAAAAAACTGGGGATTTCAATGGAAGAACAAAAAAAACTAACAGGAACAGAAACCGTTGTTGATTTTGTTATGGATTCTATTTCGGTTGCCACTTCTTTTAACGAAAAACTAGATGAATTAGGCATTATTTTTATGTCATTTTCAGAGGCAGTTGAACAACACCCTGAGATGGTAAAAAAATATTTAGGTTCAGTTGTACCCTCAACTGATAATTTTTATGCGGCTTTAAATTCTGCTGTATTTTCTGATGGATCGTTTTGTTACATTCCAAAAGGGGTAAAATGCCCTATGGAATTGTCAACTTATTTTAGAATTAATGAATCAGGAACTGGTCAGTTTGAAAGAACTTTACTTGTGGCAGATAAAGGAAGTTATGTGTCGTATTTGGAAGGGTGTACTGCGCCGCAAAGAGACGAAAATCAATTACACGCAGCTGTAGTTGAATTAGTTGTTTTAGATGATGCTGAGATTAAATATTCAACTGTCCAAAATTGGTTTCCTGGAGATAAAAATGGTGTAGGCGGAATTTATAATTTTGTTACTAAAAGAGCTATTTGTGAAACAAATGCTAAAATTTCTTGGACGCAAGTTGAAACAGGTTCGGCAGTGACATGGAAATATCCATCTTGTATTTTAAAAGGTGATAATTCAGTTGGCGAATTTTATTCTGTAGCGGTAACAAATAATTACCAGCAAGCGGATACGGGGACAAAAATGATTCATTTAGGTAAAAATACTAAAAGTACAGTCATTTCTAAGGGAATATCAGCTGGATTTTCAAATAACACTTATAGAGGTTTAATTCAAATTAATAAAAACGCTCACAATTCAAGAAACTTTACACAATGTGATAGTTTATTAATGACTGACACATCTGGCGCACATACTTTCCCTTATATTGAATGTCAAAACAATTCTGCTAAATTAGAACATGAAGCCACAACTTCTAAAATTGGTGAAGATCAAATTTTTTACTGTAAACAAAGAGGGATTTCTGAAGAAAAAGCTATTAGTTTAATTGTAAACGGATATTGTAAAGAAGTATTAAATAAATTACCAATGGAATTTGCGGTTGAAGCACAAAAATTATTAGAAATATCACTTGAAAATAGTGTAGGTTGATTTCGAGTGTTCGCTACGCGGCTCAATCACCAAATCTAGAATAATAAAAATACCAATTTGCGACCTTTGCGAAAACTTTGTGTCCTTTGCGGTTTAAAAGTATAAAATTTAAAGATTGTGTAAACAATCAAAACAAAAAAGCATCACGCAACACGTGTGAGTGAAACGAACAAAGATGAAAACATTATTAAGCGTAAAAAATCTTCATGCACAAATTGAAGAAGACGGAAAACAAATATTAAAAGGATTAAACATTGAAGTAAAAGCTGGAGAAATTCATGCGATTATGGGTCCTAACGGAGCAGGTAAATCAACTTTAGCGTCAGTATTGTCTGGTAAAGACGGTTATGAGGTAACGGAAGGATCTGTAGATTTTGATGGCGTAGAGCTATTAGAATTAGATGCTGATGAACGCGCCAAAGAAGGTTTATTTTTAGCGTTTCAATATCCAGTTGAAATTCCAGGGGTGTCAAACATTAATTTTTTAAGAACAGCTTTAAACGAAATTAGAGATTATAGAAAAGAAGATCCCATTTCTGCTAAAGAATTTTTAAAAATGGTTAAAGAAAAGTCTAAAATTGTTGAATTAGACAAAAAATTAGCTTCTCGTTCTGTTAATGAAGGATTTTCTGGTGGAGAGAAAAAGAGAAATGAAATATTTCAAATGGCAATGCTTGCACCAAAATTAGCTATTTTAGATGAAACGGATTCAGGTTTAGATATTGATGCTTTAAGGATTGTTGCAGCAGGAGTAAACAAGCTTAAAAACGAAAACAATGCAGTGGTTTTAATTACGCATTACCAAAGATTGTTAGATTATATAGTGCCTGACTTTGTTCATGTTTTAGCTGACGGTAAAATTGTGAAAACAGGTGGTAAAGAATTAGCACTTGAGTTAGAAGAAAAAGGATACGATTGGTTGACTAAATAATTTGAAAAAAATGAGCGTGCTTACAAAATCAAAAATGCAAGAGTTTATTTCAGATTTAAAATTTGAATCAACTGTTGAACTACAAAAAACAGCTTTTGCTAAATTAGCTGAATTAGAATTTCCAACATCTAGAGATGAATATTGGAAATATATTAGATTAGGAAAAATAGCGAATACAAAATTTCAAATCTCTAAATCTTCTACAATTTCATCAGCTGACATTGAAGAGTTTATAGTTTCAGAAAATTTTGTAGTGGTAGAAAATGGAAATATACGAACAGATTTATCATCTTATGATTTAGAGTCTGTAAATGTAATTACATTACCAATTGCTAAAGTTGAAAATGATTTAAAAAGCATTAAAACTAATCCATCTGCGGGTGATTTAATTTTTGATGAGTTAAATACTGCTTTTGTTGAAAAAGCAACTGTAATTTCTGTACCTAAAAACACAAATTGGAATCAAACGGTTCAAGTAATTTATGTACAAACAGGCGAAAATATTATATCAAACACAAGGTTAATTATAGAATCAGAAACATCATCATCTGCTCATATAATTTCAACAATTGTTGATGTAAATGCAATCAATTGTTTTTCAAACCACATGACTCAAATTAGCGTGGCAGATAACACTCATATTAAGTTTGATAAAATTCAATTGGCTAAAGGTTTAAGCGTGTCAGCAGAATACGTAACACAACAATCAAACTCAACTTTTAAAATAAATACCATTACTTTAAATGGTGAATTGGTTAGAAATAACTTAAACATTGAAGTTGAAGGTCAAAATTGTGATACTTTTTTAAATGGGGCAGTCATCACAAAAGACAAGCAAGTAGTAGATAATCACACCTTTGTTAATCATGTAGCCCCAAATTGCATGAGTGATGAAAAATACAAATATGTGTTAGACGATAAATCTGTAGGCACATTTAACGGAAGAGTGGTGGTGAAGCAAGATTCTCAAAAAATTAATGCTTTTCAAGACAATGGCAATATATTATTATCCGATTTTGCTAAAATTAATTCAAAACCAGAATTAGAAATTTATGCAGATGATGTAAAATGTTCGCACGGTTCAACCACAGGACAATTAGATGATGACGCTTTATTTTATTTACAAGCCAGAGGAATTTCCAAGCCAAAAGCCCGTCATTTATTAGTGCAAGCCTTTGTAGGTGAAGTAATTTCTGAAATTGAAGGCGAAAAATTAAATGCTTTGGTATCTAAAACATTGAGCGATAGATTTGGGTGGGGAGTTTGATAGTCTAAAAATATTTTAGTAACTTTAGTGAAAATATTAAGTTTCATGAAATTACTTATTATATAACTTTTAATCACTGTAAATTTGACTGCTCAATCATTTGAAAGGGTGAAAAAGGTTACAGGAAGTAGTTTTGAACAGTGTAAATCGATAACTACTGATGAATTTGGAAACGTGTACTCAGTTGGAATATTCTTAGACACAATTATTTTCAACGAGTCATTAACTCCTGTTGAATTTATCAGTAAAAATAATAGTTCTGCAATCTTTATTCAAAAAATGGATGAAAATGGAAATCTGATTTGGGCAAAAAAAATTGATGGAAATAATTCTGAGTTTGTATCAAACATTATAGTTGACAACAATAACGATTTAATTATTGTAGGTTTATTTAAAGACACTGTAGATTTTGACCCAGGTATTAATGAAACAGTATTAATATCTAATAATGAAAGAGATATATTTGTTTTAAAGTTATCCAGTATGGGTGAGCTTATTTGGGTGAAAAATTATGGATCAACTGGTTTAATTGGAGTTGGTAATATTTATATTGATGATAGTTTAAATATTGTTGTTTCTGGAAATTTTGAGGAAATATAAATTTCAATCCTTCTTCAAGTGTATTAACATCTTCAAGTATATCTCCAATATCTCCTTATTTTTTTAGCGGATTTATTCTAAAACTTAGCCCAAATGGCGACTTTATATCTGCAATAAACAATCAAAACAAAACAGAATTGTCTACTAATTATATATCTGGAATTCAAGCCAGTGATGCTAATAATATTTTCATTGCAGGAAGTTATAAAGGAACAATTGATTTTGACCCTAATACTACTGAAAACATAATGACATCTTTTTATAATGATAAGTTTGAAGGCTATATCCAAAATTTAAATCAAAATGGAGATTTATTATGGGTTTAATTATTAAAAAGTCAAAATGGTGAAGTTTACCTTAATGACTTTTTAAAAGACAGCGACAACAATTATTATCTATTTGGAAATTTTAGTGGTGAAGTTGATTTTGATTTTTTGAATAATTCTAGCTCTATACTTTCTGATAGTGTCGATAATTTTATAAGTAAATATGACGATAACTTTAATTTGTTGTGGGTGAAAACATGGAGGTTTAATGGTTCAACTTATCTATCAGTCAATAACCAAAATGAATTAATATTGTCTGGATATTTTTACAATGAAACGGACTTTAATTTTGGTAATGATGTAAATTTACTTTCACCTTATGGAGAAGGAGATATATATGTATTAAAATTAAACTCGAATGGTGAACTTGTTTGGGTAAAGCATATAGGTTCTGCGAATTGGGAGGAAACATTTTCAATTCATACTAACCAATCTAATATATACATTGGTGGGTATTTTAATGACACCATTGACTTTAACATAGGATTAGAAAGTAACGTTTTAGTGACTTCTGAAAATAGTTCAGATATGTTTATTCTTAAACTAAATTCTGAAAACGTAGGTGTTAAAAAAGAAAATTTAACCTCAATTTCTATCTATCCTAATCCAACAAATGGATTGTTGAATATACAGTTATCAAAAAATGACAATAATACCCAATTAAATATTGTTGATTATTCAGGAAAATTAGTATTTAATACGTCTTTAAATGACACATATTCTCAATTGGACTTAACCTTTCTCTCATCAGGTGTATATTTTATTAATCTTATTTTTGAGGATGGCGAAATAATTTCATCAAAAATCATTATTAATAATTAATTTTTAATCCAATCCAAAACATTTTTAGTCTAAAAGTTAACAATAAAGTAATATTAAACCAATTAAAAATGCTTAAATTCGCTTTTGGAAAGCAAAGCATGTTCACCTTGACGAAAAATATTGTTCCGAAACCATCCTTTTGCTATAAATTAACGTCTATATATGTGTATGAAATTATTTAATTAAAATTTAAGACTGAAGCTCATCAGTTAATTTTAATTTTTGACGCACATTCAACAACCTATAATTTATTTTTTATGAAAATTAAACAATTGTTTTTTGGATTAATATTGTTAGCAAGTTTTTTTACTTCAGCCCAATGTTTCGAAATCGAAAGTGTTTTGGTAGATGCCTGTGGCTCGCCAGAAGGTGAAAATGAAATGGTACGTTTTAAAGTTGGGAATGTTGACTTATGTACAAATGATCTATTTGTTGATTGGCCAAGTAATTCTTGGTTAGGATTGAGTCAAAATGCTACTACTGCACAGGCAACTGCCGATTTAAATGCAACAATTATTTCGTGCGGTTTTTTATTAGAGCCTACAACGTGTATATTACCAGCAAATTCGACAGTTATTTTAGTGACAAGTGAAGCCATTGATGTGACAGCTAATTCATTCGCAAATTTGAGCGACACTATTTATATTATTTTTCAAACGGTTGGGAACACCAATGGTCATTTTGCAAATTATAACAGTGCAGGCGGTCTAAGAACATTGAGTTTAACATTTTCTAACCCTGTAAATTGTACCGACACAGTAACCTATGATAGAGGTAATTTAGTAAATATTAATGGAACGACTGGTGGCACTACAGCCGACAAAAATGGTTCAACAGTTGAATTTGACCCTGCAGGAACACCAACTTATGTTAATAATGGTTGTCAGGCGCCATTTAATCCCTTTGTAATTAATTTAGCTGCAGCAGAAGTTGTTTCGGGTACACAAAATTTTTGCCCAGGTGATATTTTAGGTGTTGCTGTGAATGTTTCAGGCCCGTATCAAGAAATTATTTGGACTGGTAATGACGGAACTTTTGATGCGCAAAATGTTACAACAACAAATTATAATTCAGCATTAACAGATACATTAGATTTTTATATTTACGTTGGCGTAGTTAATATCTGTAACGACACAGTCGTTGATAGTGTATTGTTTACTGTAAATCCATTTCCAACAGTATCAAATGCAGGTCCGTTTACAACTTTTTCAGGGACACAACAAATTATTGCTGATGTCAGCGGTGGCACATGGACATCTGATTGTGGTGCGTGTTTATCTTCAACTGGTGTTTTTGATCCAGCTATATCTGGTCAAGGAACTTTTCAAATATGCTATACTGCTGGCTGTGGACAAGATTGTATTAGCATTTTAGTTAATGACAACTGTACAATGACTTGGGTAATTGATTCATCTAACCCCGTTTGTTATGGGGGTAATGATGGAGATGTTAATATTAACGTATCGGGTGTAAATGGTTCGGCTACGTATTTAATTACAGACTCAACAGGTACTCAATTGAATTCTTCTAATGCAAGTCCAACGGCTAATAATTTAGCACAAGGTTGGTATTATTTATCTGTAACCGACAATTTATGTACTATAATTGATTCTGTATTTTTAGATGATCCAGATAGTTTAATTGTTCAGCATACTGTTATAGAACCTAATTGTTATGGTGTTGCAGATGGCTTAGCTTTTGTAGATACAGTGCTAAACCATCAAGGAACTTATGATCAAATGACTTTTCAATGGAGCCAAGGGTCGATTGGAGTGGATGTGGTTACAAACGATTCTTTATATAATATAGGCGAAAACACGTATTTTTTAACTGTTACAGATTCTGCAAATTGTCAAGATGTACTAACATTTAATGTAACTTATCCTGATTCATTGTATTTTACACAGTTAGATTTTACACCTACTGTTTGCAGAAATCAAAATCCTTATGATAATGGAGGAGGACAAGTTTTTGCAGCTGCTGCAGGAGGTAGTGACGGAAATGGAAATGGAACTAACTTTTCTTATGTTTGGACTGAAGATGCAACTGGAGCAACTACAGTCAATACAACATGGCCGGGTAGAAATCCAGGATATTATACCATTGTGGCAACAAATGATTTAGGTTGTACAATTAGTGAAACTATTTATGTGGATTCTCTCAGCCCTCAAGCTATTTTTACTTTAACTTCAAATGAATTTACATCAGCTTATGAAGGGACTGCTCCTGTGAGTATTGAGCTTACAAATCAATCCATTAATTATGCTTTTTCAAACGACCCTAATGCAGACACTACTTTTATATGGACTTTTGGTTTAGATTCAACTGCTTATGTGTCATCTGATATTAATGAAGTGATTAATCAGCAATATTTAGCAGAAGGAGAATATGAAATATGTTTGGTAGTTATTGAAAATCTAAATGGGTGCCAAGATACGGCCTGTCAAACTATAATTGTGCACGACTTACCAAGTTTAGATATCCCAAATGTATTTACACCTGGAATAAATGGAGTAGGAGACAATGTTAATGATAAATTCTTTTTTCCAAATAATGCTATTGTTAACTTTAACTGTAAAGTTTATGATCGTTGGGGTAAAATCATGTTCGAATTTACAACAATTGATGACCAATGGGATGGTACAAACTATAAAAATGGAAACGACTGTTCTGACGGGGTTTATTTTTATGTTTATGAAGGAGAATCATCAAATGGAACAATTTATAAAGGTCAAGGAAATATCCATTTAATTAGAAAATAAACACAATGAAAAAAATTATATTATCATTATTATTACTCTCTGGAGGAGTATCTTTTGCGCAAGAGCAAGTTAAAATCATGTATTATAATTTACTCAATTTCCCGAGTTTTTTTCCTGAGCGAGTTGATACACTTAAAAAAATAGTTCAATATGTAAAGCCAGATTTATTTTTGGTTAATGAAATTGAGTCTAATTCAGCTGCAAATTCAATATTAAATAATAGCTTAAACCAAAATGGCATAAATTATTACCAAAAAGCAGCCTTTATCAATGGTCCTGATACAGATAATATGTTATTTTATAATACTCAAAAATTTGGTTTAGTCAGTCAACAGCAAATACCTACTGTATTAAGAGATATAAGTGAATATGTTTTATACTATAAAGATCCAAATATATCAGCTCTTTCTGACACCATTTATTTTTATATGTATTCATTACACTTAAAAGCAAGTACAAACGAATCAGCTCAAAGAAATATCGAAATCACAACATTAACTAACTTTTTAAATTCAAAATCTAACTTAGAAAACGTGTTTGTAGGTGGCGACTTTAATTTTTACACATCTTCTGAACCTGCGTATGGAACATTATTAAGTTCTGCAAATGTAAATATGAAAGACCCATTGTTTGCACTTGGAGATTGGAATAACAATTCAGCATTTGCTTATTTACACACGCAAAGTACAAGAACAACTGATTTAGGTGATGGGTCATGGGGTGGGATGGACGATAGATTTGATATCATATTTGTATCAGATGATGTATTGTCAGGCGTAAATGGTATAGATTACATTAACAATACATACCGTGGATTGGGACAGGATGGACTAAGGTTTAACCAGTCAATAAACAATCCAACCAATACATTAGTGCCTGACTCAATAGCCAATGCTTTGTTGTATATGAGTGATCATATTCCAGTAATAATGGAAGTAGATGTAAATTATTTAACCAATTCTATTCAAGAAGGTGATGATTTAACAACAACAACTTTAACTTATAATAAAACTAAAAATGTATTTATATTAAATGAAGAGTTAACTGATTTTATTTTTGTTTTATATAGTGTAAATGGTCAAAAAATAATGGAATTAAATTTAACAAATACACAACAAATAGCAATTGCTAAAAGTTTAACTCCAGGTGTTTATGTTTGGTCAATTGAAAATAATGGAAGATTAACAAAAGGTAAAATTGTTGTTGAATAATGCTGTGTAAATATTGGGACATTCTTTTTTATTGTGTAGACCCACAAATAATATGGACGCTCTAATTCTTTTGTTTATGAGATAGAAGGAAATATAAATGAAATTTTCTATTCTTACTATATCAGAGTTTTTCTAGATTCAAACCTGAAGAGCTTAAAATAAGATTGTCCGATTAATAGGGGGCTAGACCAGATAAACGTAAAATTAAATAATTTTCATTAACCAATCAATTTATACTTTTTCTTCAATTTATCTATAATTTCAGTTTCAGATAGATTATTTTTATCTGAATTTAGAACTAGATTTGAATAATAACTTTGAATCGTGAGTGCTTTTTCTGTTTCAAACCAATTAATTGAATTGTTAGGGCAATATTGTTGAACAATTCCTTTAAACTGTTTTCTGTGTTCTATAGTAGTAGTCTTATTTGTAAAAAGTTTAAGTGCCCATTTTGAAACATTATTAATTATAATATTGTTTGAATCATTTTTTCCAATTTTCCAATCAATTAAATTATCTAAATTTTTAAGCGGTATTCTGTATGAGAAATCTTTATTTTTAATAAAGATATGAAGTTGATCATTTTTTAATTCGTGTTTAATCATTTTAACAGTCTGCGATTAGCTATTGTTTAAGTTGTTTAATTATTTGGATAAGTTGCGGTAATATCATTACATTTTCATTATTGTTTATTATAAAACTTGCTAACGGAGATTTTATTTCATCTAACCATTGACTACTCATTCGTTTTTCAATTTCACCAATTGAAATATGATCTCTATTTTGAATGCGTTTTATTTTTGTTTTTTTAGAGGCTGTTACGAGAATTGTATTGTCGTAAATTTTGTAAATCCCTGTTTCAAAGATAATTGCTGCTTCATTAAAAACAATATTTGAGGTTTGAATTTGCGCCCATTTTTTAAAACTTTCTCTAACAGAGGGATGAACAATTTGATTCATTTGTTCAAGCTTATTTTTATCATTAAAAATTTGATTAGATAAATGTTTTTTGTTTAAAGTCCCGTTTTTTGTGTAAGATTCTGGACCAAAAATAGCTATAATTTTTTGCTTTACAGTAGGGTTATGCGTTACAATCTTTTTTGCTTCTTTGTCAGAAAAAAAAACAGGATAGCCCATGGTTTTAAGAATCTGACAAACAAATGTTTTACCTGATCCAATACCACCAGTTATCCCGACAATTTTTTTAGAAGTCAAATGATTAAATTTCTTCTACTTCAATCATTTTGAAAGGCAAGTCAATTATAGCTTGATAATCTTCACCTGCTTCTTCCATATCTTCATCATCTTCTTCAAAATACCAATTAACTTTAACTTCAGTATTTCCAGAATTTAATTTTTCTAATTGCTTAAATAAATCTAAGATACATTTTGATGATGATGTATTAAAGTACTCTAATTTTACATCAACAATTGTATTTGGTTTTGGAGTTCCTCCATAATTATCAATCCAATCGTTTAATGGTTTGTAAAATTCAATTGAATTTTCAGGAATTGATCTTCCTTTTAATTCTAATACACCATTTTCCGCATCAAATTTAATTGTTGGTGTTTTTGCTGATCCTTCTAATGTTAAATTTTCCATATTTATTTTATTCTGCTATCTTAACTGTTAAACTAAAAAAAGTCATGTGATCGTCAACTTCTTCAAAGTGATACTCTAATTTTTGACCAGATTTACGAGCAATATCAATCATTCCTAAGCCTGCAGTCCCTTTTGAAGAGCGCGTTCCATTACTTAATATTTCTTTATAGTAGGTTTTTAGTTCGACTTTGTCCATACTATTAACAATGTCTAATTTACCCTTTAATTCTTCAACGTTTTTTGTTTCCATATAATTACCCGTCATAATTTGGTAATTATCAATATTCTTTGCAATCATTAACAGAGCAGAACTATCAAACGAAAGTTGTTGTTCAATTTCCATTATGTCATCTTTGTCAATGTGGTGATATAAATTTTGAAGGCATTCAACCAAAACATTAAAAACTTTCTTTTTAACTTTTGGTTTTTCTTCATAGGCATCCATTTTAGACTCCATTATTGACAAAATAGTTGTCAACAATTCTGAAGTAACCATACCTTTAAATGAAAGAAGAATATTTCTCTCATCTAATTTTTTAAATATGTCGTAAATGCTATTCAATTTTTTATATCTACTACAAATATAAAATTAATTCTGTAAAATCAACTGCATATTCATAAATTCAGTTAGTTAAACTCAAAAATTACAAAATGGTTACTACTTTTACCGAAAAAAAATATGAATAAATGGTTTGACACTTGGTTTGATACAAAATATTATCACATTTTATATAAAAATCGTGATTTTAGTGAGGCCGAGAATTTTATTTCTAATTTAGTAAACGACTTAAAAGTTGATAAAAACGGTACTGTTTTGGATTTAGCTTGTGGAAAAGGTAGGCATTCAATTTATTTAAATAAATTAGGGTTTAATGTGATTGGAGTAGATTTGTCTAAAGAAAGTATCGAATTTGCAAATCGTTATAAAAATGATAAACTTTCCTTTTTTGTACACGATATGCGAGAGCCAATGGCTAATAAATCATTTAACTTTGTTTTTAATTTATTTACAAGTATTGGTTATTTTGATGATGTAAAAGAAAATGAAAAAATGCTTAAATCAATTGATTCTTATACTGCTGAAGATGGAGTTTTGGTTATTGATTTTATGAATGCATATAAAGTTATTAATAATCTGGTGAAGTCTGAAATTAAGGTTGTTGACGGTATTACTTTTAATATTTCACGTGAAGTTATTAATGGTTTTATAGTTAAAACTATTACGTTTTCTGATGCTGGAAAAGACTATAAATTTCAAGAAAAAGTTCAGGCTCTACAATTAAGTGATTTTGAACGGTATTTAAAATCTACCAATTTTTCAATTTACAAAACTGTTGGTGATTATAATTTAGGTAACTTTGACCTTGAAAATTCCAATCGATTAATCATTTTTGCAAAAAAATAAAGGGTGAATATAACATTACAAATATTGGTTTTATTTAGTTCGGTTTTCCTTGGCGGATTATTGGTTCAACTATTTAAAAAATCTACTCATTTAAAACTGTTATTGTCTTTTAGTGGAGGCTATTTGTTAACGATTATTTTTACCCATATATTACCTGAAACTTATGAGACTTTAGGTAATCAGGCAGGCTTCTTTATATTAGTTGGATTTTTACTACAATTGTTATTAGAATATTTTTCGCAAGGCATTGAACATGGTCACGCACATACACACGGAATAGGAAAAAGCTTTCCAATTGTATTATTTTTATCATTGGCTATTCATGCTTTTGTTGAGGCAATACCTCTTGTTTCTCAAGGGAATGATGGTCATATTTACGCTGAAGTGGATTTGTTTTGGGGAATATTTTTGCATAAAGTCCCCGTTGCAGTGGCTTTAATGACCGTTTTTAAAGCCTCAGGTTTATCGCAAACTAAATCTTGGGTTTATCTTGTTTTATTTGGGTTAATGGCGCCTCTTGGACTTATGTTTGGTTCATTTATTATACATAATTTTAATATGAATACAAGTTGGATTATGGCCGTAGCAATTGGTATGTTTTTACACATATCAACTACCATTATTTTTGAATCAAGTGAAGGGCATAAAATTAACGTAATTAAACTTTTAGCTATTATTATCGGCTTTGCATTAGGTGTGCTTGTAGGTTGACGTTTTTACGACAATCATCTCAATCTTTTAACCAAATAACGTGCTCTATTCACTGAGAATATTGGTTGTTTACTGATTTTTTTATTTTATTTAACATGCTGTCATTAAATTTACAAAAAATAAATTATATGAGAAAAGTAGTAATTATGGCAGGACTAATCGGGATGGTTATGTCTTGTGGAGCAGAAAAAACATCAGAAAATGAAAATCATGATTCTGAAAATCCTGAAGTAGTAGAGGTAATAGAAGATAAGGTCGAAACTTTACAATATTCAAGTTTTGGTATTCTGAAAGAATTTAATAAAGATAAATCTGCTTTTTTTAATAAAATTAAAGGCAATGAAGTTGTAATTTCAGATGTGTTATTCTTTTATTCAAATGTGTATGAAAATGTTGACAAAAACACTGTTGTTTCAGGTGAATGTCCGGGTTATATGTTTAATTCAAGAAGGGATGATTTATACTCAGGTTACAGTGTGCCAACTGACGGAGCAATCATAAATGTAAACGGAAAAGTAATGCCCGAATACAAAGATGTTCCAAGACGTTTAATTCTTAATCAAATTGTTTTAGAAGATGGCATAACTGAAATAAAACAAGCTGAAAAAGATGGTGAAGATGAAACCGCAACATACTATCATACAATGGGTACAATTACAATTAACGGAGATTTAATTACTGAAAAGAGTTCAAATCTTGAACTAAAAGGAGGTTTATTAACTGGGGTTTCGAATTTTTAAGTTAAACTTGGTTATGAGTCAAGTTTTTTGGGAGGTAAATTAAGTTTTACCTCCCAAATTTTTTACATATTTTGATAAGCGTCAGACTGACGTTTTCCGTTTTCATCATACACTGGTGGACATTCTCTTTTAACAAATAGCCAACCAATTTTAATTCCAAAAATTAGGGGCTGATATTTACTAGAAAACCAACGGTGGCCAGGGTTTAAATTACGCCAGTTAAAAGCTGTTAAAATAGGAGTTTTAATGTTAGGAATAATAAAAAATCCATCTCGTGGTTTAATGCCCCAACCAATACTGTAATGCAATTGTGCTAACATTTTTTCTTGAAAATCTTGAGCTACTGGCGACCCATAGTTTTCTTGTTTTCCACCATAAACCGTATAATCAAAATTAAACCCTATAGATTGGTCAATAAAATTCCAACGACTCAATTGAATCACAGAATGAATATCGATTCGTGCAAAGGCAGCTCCAAAATTGAAACTTCCTTTAATTTCTGTGCCAGTTTCTGATACGTATTTTTCTTTTCCTCCAAAATGTTTTATTCCAATCCCATAATCAAAATAATGAAACACTTTTTTACGTTGTTTAAAAATATGGGCCAATCCAATCTCAACATAATAACCAGGGGTTCCAGATGGTTTTAAATCAAATGCACGATCTTTATCCTCTTTTGTATTACCTGCCATGTATGTAATGCCGGGTGTAATGTGCCAACCAAAAGGTCTGAAATGGCTACGGCTATGACTATAAATGGCCGCACCTCTGTCTCCACCGGTTGAAAAAGGGTTTTTATTATCCCTTTTGTTTTTTCGCTTACGAATACCATCTATTTGAGCACTTGAAGAAAAAGCAATCAGAAATATTGATACGATTAATATGATTTTTTTTGTCATTATTTTAATATTTTTATTGTTTCCAATGGTCTTGGTATTTTGATTCCATAAATCGCCTGCGCTTTCTAATTTGTTTTGGTTTACCATAAGCAGCACTAATTCTCCAAATCACTAATCCGGCTAAAAGTACAAAAAATGATTGAGCCATTAATCGAGTCATAGATGGTAAATCACTCGCTTGGCCATTTAAAAATTCACTGATTAATTCTGGAGAATAAGTTTCAATCATTATTTTTTATTTAATGCATACAACCAATATATACTTTGCCTTTTAAAATAAAACTATTGGGATTAGTTGGTTTAAAAATAGTTAAAATACTGTCGGCTTTATTCCTTTCGTTACAAATAGCAGCTATTAATCCAATCGTTTGCGTGTTAATATTTTCGTCATAGATATACAAATACTCTAAGCTTAAATGTTTAGATGGAAAACGTCTTGGGTAATATTCTCCAGCATATATTTCATCTTCAGCATCATCAGCCAAAGCAATTAAGTCTTTTTTTGTATTATATGAACGCTCAGCAGTGTCAATGGTTACATCATAAGTTTTGGCATTAAAATACATAGATTTATCCAAAAAGCGATAATTTTTACTGCTATCTAAACAAACAATGTAATAGGTTTGAAATGCTAAAAACTCATCTTCAACTATTTTTACGGTTGAGTCTTCCTTAACTTTATGAGTTGTAAGTTCATTATTATTTACCGCTAATTTTATGAAAGAATCGGTTTCAAAGGGAGACTGATTGTCACACGATACCAAAAAAAAAGTCAAAGCGAGTATTGTAAAACATTTCATATTAAACTGTTTTTATGCCTTCTTCAAGAATTTGTCCAAATTTATATACGTCTTCATAATTATTGTATAATGGAACAGGAGCAACTCTAATTACATTTGGTTCTCTCCAATCAGCAATCACACCTTTTTTTGTCATAAAATCGAATAAAGTTTTACCCATACCATTTGCTAAAATTGACAATTGCGCTCCTCTTTTGGTTTTGTCTTTTGGTGTAATAATTTCTAAGGTACAAATATCTTTGCACTTTTGAGACACATCTTCCACAACAAATTCTAAAAAGGCAGTTAAATTATCACGTTTTTCGCATAATTTATCCATTCCTACTTCATCAAAAATATCTAAAGCGGCCAAATGTGCAGCCATACCTAAAATGGGAGCATTACTCAATTGCCATCCTTCTGCACCTTTCATTGGTACAAAACCGGGCTCCATTAAAAAGCGTGTATCTTTATCGTAACCCCACCAACCTGCAAATCGGGGTAGGTCAGGGTTAAATTCGTGACGTTGATGTACAAACATACCAGATACTCCACCTGGACTTGAATTTAAATATTTATAAGAACACCAAGCGGCAAAATCTACTCCCCAATCATGTAATTTAAGATTAACATTTCCTGCTGCATGAGCTAAATCCCACCCAACAACGGCACCAACTTCATGACCAGCTTTAGTGATTGATTCAATATCGAATAACTGACCGGTATAATAATTTACGCCTCCAATCATCACTAATGCTAATTCATCACCACAATCGTTAATCGCTTTTATGACATCTTCATTTCTAACAGTATGTTCACCTTCTCTTGGTTCAATCTCAACTAATGCTTCATTTGTTGTGTAGCCATGAAACTTAACTTGACTCTCTAGTGCGTATTGGTCTGACGGAAAAGCTTTTGATTCGCAAATAATTTTAAATCTTGATTTGGTGGGGCGATAAAACGACACCATTAACAGATGTAAATTTGTAGTTAATGAATGCGTAACTACAACCTCTGTTGGCAAAGCACCAACTACTTTTGCAATTTTATCAGTTAAAAATTCGTGATATTTAAACCAAGGTTTTTCAGCTAAAAAATGACCTTCAACACCCCAATCTTGCCACGCATCTAATTCTTTATTGATGTATGATTTTGTAGATTTAGGTTGTAGTCCTAGTGAGTTACCAGTGAAATACACAGTTTCAATCCCATTTATAATGGGAATATAAAATTGCTCGCGATATGCTTTTAACGAATCGTTTGCATCTTTTTGTTGTGCAAATTCCAATGTGTTATTATAGTTAGACATGCTGAAAATTTGGTTTGTTCAAAGATAGGTTTTTTAGTAGAATTAAAAAATCAGTTTGTTAAAAATGTTAATTTTAATTGAATGAATTAGTTTATTGTTTAACTTTGACTCCTAAAATAATATTTAAAACAAAAAAGGTTGAATTTCTTAAATTTGAAAACAGCTGTAACTATTTAGGTATTGATTCGTCTTATTGCTATACATAAAAATTAAATGAAAAATATATTTACACTTTTTTGCATCTTAAGTAGCTTGTTACTATTTGGGCAAGATTTTACAATTAGTGGTTCTTTAAGAGATTCGAAATCAGGAGAAGATGTAATTGGTGCACGAATACTAGTGAAAGACCAACCAGGTGTTGGGGCAATTACTAATGTGTTTGGGTTTTATTCTTTGACACTCGCAAAAGGAGAATATACTATTATTTACCAGTCAATTGGTTACACAATTCAAGAGTTTAAAATAGTTTTAGATCAAAACATAAAAAAAAATCTTGAACTTATACCTGAATCAAAATTATTGAATGCAGTTGAAGTAACCGGTGAAAAACAAGATGAAAATATTACATCTGCCGAAATGGGTGTGGATAAAATTAAAGTAAAAGATTTGGATGCTATTCCTGTTTTATTTGGAGAAAAAGATATAATGAAAACTATGCAGTTGTTACCTGGTGTAAAGTCTGCAGGTGAAGGAAATGCAGGTTTTTATGTGCGTGGTGGTGGTGCAGACCAAAACTTAGTTCTGTTAGACGGTGCGCCTGTATATAATGCCTCTCATTTATTAGGTTTTTTCTCGGTTTTTAATTCAGATGCCTTAAAAGATGTGAAACTATATAAAGGGGGAGCACCTGCTCAATTTGGTGGAAGACTTTCGTCAGTAATGGACATTCAAATGAAAGAAGGTAACAGTAAAAAACTCTCAGTGAATGGTGGAGTTGGATTAATTTCATCTAAACTAACAATTGAAGCACCAATAGTGAAAAATAAAGGTTCGTTTATTTTGTCAGGTCGGAGGACTTATGTTGATGTATTTTTACCATTAATGAAAAACAAAAATGAAGGTTTGTCAAAATCTACTTTATATTTTTATGACTTAAATTTAAAAGCCAATTACAGAATTGGAGAAAAAGACAGGGTTTTTATTTCGGGGTATTTTGGGCGTGACAATTTTGGATTTTCAGACCAATTTGGTTTTGATTGGGGTAATGCAACAGCGACAGCCAGATGGAATCATATATTTTCGGATAAATTATTTTCTAATACCTCTTTTATTTATTCAAACTATAATTACAAAATTAAATTTGGAACAGGAGGTCAAGCTTTTGAGATTGGGTCAGAGATTCAAGATTTTAACATTAAACAAGACTTTGATTATTATTTAAATAAAAACAACACACTTAAATTTGGAGGTAATCTTATTCATCACACGTTTAGACCGGGAGAAATTGAAACAGGAGCAGATATAAATTTTATTTTAAACGACATTTCAGAACGCTATTCTTTAGAGTCTGCTTTATACCTTTCGAACGAACAAAAAATAGGCAAAAGATTGACTTTAATTTATGGTTTAAGATATTCTAATTTTAATCAAATTGGACCTGGAGATATCTATACTTATAATAATGAAGGGATTGTAACTGACACCACTTATTATAAAAAATGGGAGTCAGTGTCAGCTTTTAATGGACTTTCTCCACGGTTTTCAATGAGTTATTTAATTAACGAAAAAAGCTCATTCAAATCGTCTTTTGCCCGAACATATCAATACATTCATTTGTTGTCAAACTCAACTTCTTCTTCTCCAACAGATATTTGGATTCCGTCATCAAATAATGTAAAACCACAAATCGCAGACCAATACTCAGTCGGCTATTTTAGAAATTTTAAAGATAATTTATTAGAGTTTTCGGTTGAGGCGTATTATAAATCAATGCAAAACACCATTGACTATAAAGATGGTGCTGAGGTAACCTTAAACCCAACAGTTGAAGGAGAGTTGTTGTTTGGGATAGGAAGAGCTTACGGCTTTGAAATGTTATTGAAAAAAAGGAGAGGAAAATTTACAGGATGGGTGAGTTATACTTGGTCTAAAACAGAAAAATTATTTGATGATATTAATCAAGGGAATTGGTTTCCGGCAAGGCAAGATAGGCGACATGATATTTCTTTAGTAGGTATATATAAAATGAACGAAAGATTAACTTTTTCATCTACATGGGTATATTACACTGGTGCAGCAGTTACTTTTCCTGGCGGAAAATATGAAGTAGATGGGCAAGTTATTAATTATTATACCGAACGAAATGGATATCGTATGCCAAATTACCACAGGTTAGATTTTGGTGTAACGCTGAACAATAAGAATTATAAAATTATTAAAGACGTTGATACAGGAGAAGATAAACAGATTCCAAAACGGTTTGAATCTTCATGGAATTTTTCGGTGTACAATGTTTATGGACGAGAAAATGCATACTCAATTAACTTTCAAGAAAATGAAATAACTGGCGAAACTGAAGCTGTTCAAATCTCATTGTTCAAAATAATTCCTTCAATCTCTTATAACTTTAAATTATGAAATATATTTTATACATAACTCTATTATTTGTTGGCTTTACGTCTTGCGAAAAAGTGATAGACTTACCTTTAAATGAAGCCGATCAGAAAGTGGTGATTGAAGCTGTGACTTCTGATTTTGTGGGAGATAGCTATGTTTTAATCTCAATAACAGGAACAGTTTATGAGCAATCAGTATTTGAAAAAATAAATAATGCAGTGGTAACAGTAACAGATAAAAATGGGGTTATAACAATATTTTCGGAAGATGGTACAAATACAGGTAAGTATGTTAATGCAGGATTTTTAGTCACCGAAAACAATAATTATTTATTAAGTGTTCAAATAGGCGTTGATGAATATACATCAAAATATAGTACGCAAACTAGAGCTGTTTTAGACTTTATTTATTCTGAAAAAATTGGGCATGCATCTTTTGGTGGAAACGCTGCTGATTCGTCAAATGTGGTTTATTTTGCTTTTACAGATAACGTAAACGAAACAAATTATTACCGTTTTAAAGTATTTAAAAATGGGGATTATACAAATGAACTATATTTAGGAGATGACAAATTAATCAATGGAGAACAATTTGTTAATGTTTTTTATGGTGATGAATTTGATAGTGGTGATACTGTATTAGTCGAAATGCAAAATATAGACAAAGCCAATTATACTTATTTTTATTCTATGTCAAATGCACAGTCCGATAATCCGTTTAGTGCAACTCCAGCAAACCCAGTTTCAAATATTGATGGTGGAGCATTAGGTTATTATGGGGCTTATCTTAAAGATACCATGAATTTGATTGTGCCTTAAAATTTGTGAATTAGACTCTTGAAATTCTAATCAATCGCACGTAGATTTATTTTAGAAGTCAAATGAAATTGTAGATTATGATAATTGGCTTAAATATACCAGATTAGAAACTTATATCAATTTGTTTTTGAAATGCGCTAAAAAATTATCCGATAATTTTTTTATAAATTTACCTTATTCAAACAATACTATACCGAGTATACTTTGAAGTGATTTTTGATTGAAATGAAAAAAAGCGCATTTCAATGTTAATTCGGTATTACTTAATTATAATGTCTTGCTTAAGTCTTAACGATTATTAAGCTGGTTTAAAACAGACTCTTTTCCAATGTTTACCATATATTTGGCTTTGTGAAAATCTAATATTTTAGCAGATTCACCCGATACATTAATAATAATGT
>Ga0316206_1000686_pt1 | contig 39787 bp, 40 predicted proteins | sample 6monthpyrite_MG_FD_204942 | JGI IMG/M metagenome (GOLD analysis project Ga0316206, IMG submission 204942) | Microbial mat bacterial communities from mineral coupon in-situ incubated in ocean water Damariscotta River, Maine, United States -... | ecosystem: Environmental > Aquatic > Marine >...
TTTAAAAATTTCATTTTTTTTTATTCCCAAAAAATATTTTTGAAAATACTAATATCAAATAGGCGAGATGCATACTTTTAAAATGCTACAGAACTTAAGAGTCGGTACTTACAACGGGAGGTAATGCCCAGAATCTAACTTCATGTGATGAGTGGTTTAGGGCCGATGAAAAAGCTGGCGCCTATGCCTATAATGTTTCATTTGCTTTTGGATTGGCAAAATATGCAGCGCAAATGACCCGCGCCGATCGTGAATTTCTTATTGCCGATGGGTTGTCTCTACTGGGCACAAGGTTTGTTTCTGTACCAGCATTTCTAGGTTTACCTTTTGAAACAGTAGTGGTCTTAAGTGCTGATAATAGTCTTTATTATCTTCATCCCCTACTTAAAAAACTCATTGCGTATGATTATGGAGATAAATTGGATTTAGCGAGAGTTAAATTTTCTCGTGGCGAGAATGGTCTGTACCTAGTCACAAAAAGAGGAGAGGTCTATACCACTGCCCCCTTTACTAAAGCGCAGAGATATAACACTTCCTTAATTAAGGAAGGGGTCTTTATAAAAGATATTGAACGACTAACTTGGGATAACGCAAATAATACAAATTCAACAACAAGAACTTATTATATCGATGGAAATAATAAAATTTGGAATATCGTATTTGATAATAAGGAACAGCAATACACCTCTATTGAGTCTAGTTTCCAGGCCCCTGGTGTCAGCTTTATTCAACTTATCCAAGCTCACGGTACTATCAGATATATCCTCACAGAGGGTGGAAAATTAGGCGCCTTTAACAATTTTAGCGCGGCAAAAAATTATATCCAGGAAAGTAGGTTCCAAGACCCTCGCGAGAAAGGGTGGCTGCATATCAATGGTGGCAAGGTATATGCGGAGACATACGGAGTGAATGAGGATGGCGAACTCTATTATAGACATGGAGAATATATCAGGCAATCTAATTTCCAAGCAAAGAATTCAACTATTTTTTTCGAGACAACTAATTTTAGAGTCCAAGCAAACGATAAAGACAAAATTTTTATAAAAAAATATGACCTGGATCAAACGCTAAATTTTGATTTATCTCTATTCGGCCTTGAACTACGAAGTGTGGCGTTTATACGATCTTTTTTACCGGCGCGAGGATTTAAGATCACCAAGAAAGTATCAGATAAAATAATTTCTTTATGTGACCTTTCCCTTAAAAACAGTGTTGACCCTTGGACGAATCTTGCGATGGGTATTAATGGAAAAAGACAATTGGTGTTTCAAGTCTCAAACAATCATTGTGTGGCCTTACCATTAGAGAACGAGGTGATAGACTATAAATTCGCCGGAACAGATGTCAGAAATGCCGGTGACTTTTCAAAAATATATATTGAAATAAATTTTACCAATGGAACAAAAAAGAAAATTACGCCATATTCTTTATAATTTGAAAAAATTTCATTCCAAGTGGACTGGCGTTTCGCGAAATCGTTCACCTCTCTAAAAAAAGAGGGAAATTTCCTTTAACAGGATTATGGTATTCAGATATATTATCGGCAGCATTAATCTTGCAGGCAGAAACTCTTTATCAAAAACATTTTAAACTTTCTAATGAGAACGATTTTTGACGTTAAAGACTACGCGCCGCCACCTTCAGTTGACCAAGAGATCTTTAAAAAAGTTTTGTTCTGGTCCTAATCTAGCTGGTTTTGTAAAAGATTCGTGCTACCTTCAAAGCATGCTAGATCATTACGATATTAAAACCTGTCAAGAAGCTGTACGCACTAAAGATGCGCGTTTTGATGGCAAATTTTTCTCTGCTGTAAAAACCACAGGAATTTATTGCCGAACAATTTGCCCTGCGACTCCCTTGCTTAAAAATATTGAATTTTTTCAAACCACCATCGCAGCTGAACTTAATGGTTATCGACCATGTTTGCGCTGCCGCCCCGAAGCCGCCCCTGGCAGCGACTCCTGGTCAGGAAAATCTTCTCTCGTGCAAAGAGCGATAAAAAAAATTTCCAACAACAGTCTTGGAAATTTTGTCGACGAAGAATTTGCAGCGCAATTTAATATTAGTGCACGCCATCTGAGACGAATTTTTCATGCAGAAATGGGTATCACCCCAAAACAATTAATCGATAGTGAGCGCTTAAATTTTTCGCGAAAGCTCCTCTGTGAAACAAGTTTGGCGATCACTGAAATAGTTGGCATGGCCGGCTTCTCTTCCACGAGACGTTTTAATGATGCCTTTAAAAAACGTTTTCAACGTTCCCCCCTACAATTCAGAAAACTCTATGTCAGAAAAAGCAATTATTCCGCTGCATCGATTAAAATGAAATTGGCCTTTAGACCACCACTAGATTGGGAACGAACGCTGGAATTTTTCAGGTTTCATACTATTAAAGGGGTGCAAAATGTGCAAAACTCCTGTTTTGAACGAGTGTTCACAATTTCTCATAAAGTTATTGCCATGCGGGTAAGTCGTGCCTCCCATCGTGAAATTGGGGTAGAAGTTTTCGGAGAATGCCGAGCTCACTTGCAAATAATTTTAAGCAGAGTTAAGCAAATGTTTGATTTAGATGCGGACTTGCAAAAAATCAATCGTGCTTTTGATAAAAACAAGGCCTTAAAAACATTGCTGGCAAAGCGGCCAGGGCTTAGGCTTATCGGTCATTGGGATTTTTATGAATCCTGTATTTGCACCATTTTAGGCCAACTGGTCTCTGTAACCCAGGCGAATAAATTAATCGCAGAACTTGTTAAGGCCTATGGCACCAAAGTAATTCATCCCATTGATGGTAGCGAGGCCTTGCTCTTTCCTAATCCAGAAACCATAGCGCGGGCAGGACTAAGTGAGCTCGCCACCAGTGAAAAAAGAAAAAATACCCTATGCGCCCTCGCCATGGCGATCCATCTCAAAGAGCTACCTGCAGATGGAGAAATGGAAAATTCTCTGCTGCGAGAACGTTTACTGGCGATCCCAGGTATTGGGCCATGGACCGTCGATTATGTTTTTTTACGTGCCTTGGGAAATACCAACTCTTTTCCCCATACTGACCTGGCGTTAAAAAAGGCCTTAATAAAATACCCTAGCTTAAAGGGTGCTAAATACTCCCCTTGGAAAGCCTATATTGCAGTACATTTATGGGCAGATTATGCAGCAAACTTAAATAAAAGGAATGGTAAAAAATGAACGATTATTATTCTGCTATGACTTCGACAATCGGTGAAATCCATATTGTCACACAAGGTGATTTTGTGGTGGGCCTACTTTGGAATAAAAAGTCTGTTGCGCGGCTCTTTCCTCAATATACTCAACAAGAGACAATATTGCATAAAAAGGCAAAAAAACAAATATCCCGTTTTCTCAATGGAGAATTATACCAATTTGATTTACCCATAAAGCTTATTGGGACTCCCTTCCAAAAAGCCGTATGGCAAGAATTACTAAAAATCCCTTATGGAGAAACTAAAAGTTATTCCGAAATCGCTAACGCCATTAAAAATGCCAAAGCTGTCAGGGCAGTAGGAGCTGCCAATGGAAAGAATAAAATAAGCATTATCATCCCCTGTCATCGGGTCATTGGTAAAAATGGAACTCTTACCGGTTTTGCCGGGGGGCTAACGATTAAAGAAAGGTTACTTGTTTTAGAGCAGAACTATTAAACCATTTCGTAAATTTATCGATAAAAAATAGACCTGAAAGAATTTATTTTATAGTATTGAAGAAATATGCATAAAACAATTATCCTTATCTTCACCCTTTTATTCTCACCATCACTTTTTTCTTTTGACTACCTCGAACATAGCTACTTTACCGATAAGGCCTGCTGGCAAACTCAATTACAGCTAGCTAGTAGTCTCAATACACCTAGAGAAATCGCCAACTATTTGGCGCTTGCTATTTATTGCCCGATAAATTGGGACAAGAACTATTGCCATGGGGATTACAAAATGGCGCAAGGATTGATCAACTCATTGGATGAGCATCCGATTGAAAGCCACCTTCATTCTCTGACTTTGGGAGACATCTCTGCACTTCCCGATCACACCGATCGTTTTGGCCATGTCGCCAATTTACCTCTGGCAAATCGACCTGGAGTCTTATCCAAAATTCTTGACTGGTTGGTGGACGATAAAAGTGATGCCGATGGATTTATTGGTGATGTTGCAGAGGATGCTTGCGAAACGGCGGAGCTGACTTCTTGGAAAAGTGTTGAGAGCGATTTAAGAAAATTTTCAAAAATCCATCTTTATCGAGAATATTTTCAAGTGGGCAACCGCTCGCAAATTCAAAAAGGCCCTTCTGACCCGGCGGGGGCCTATTCTTTTGACAACCCCCAATACTTAGACCTTGTGCTTAAAAACCATCACCATTTTGGTGCAAGAGCTTATCGAACATGGCTTGGACTTCACAAAGTGGCCATCGAGATGACAGAACGTAAATGCGAGTCTCTTTTAGTTCATGAAAAGAGCTGCTCTGAAATTGCTAAATTAATAAAGAAGAAACTTCTTCTTTGGTCAAAAACCGCCGATGCTAGATTAGTCGATCCCATCCGTAAAAAATTACCTGACCTTGAATTACCACTATTGATGCAAACTCTGTCCTCCTTTATTGGTCTCACCTTTGAGGGTTTTGGCATTCACTTTTTACAAGACAATCTGGCGGGAGGGCATATTCGCACAAATCGTAGTTCTCACAACCTAGAAGATGCTCGCTATTACCACGATCTCGACGGTGAAATAGGTCTTCAGGCCGAATTCACAGGAACTAAAAATATTAGTCCCTATATGGCCTATGGAGATGGGTATATTTTAGGTAAAGGAGCGGGCCTCCATCGGCCTTGCCGTCCGGGTCTGCGAAGTAGTAACCCAAAAGAGGTCACGAATTGTTTATTGGCCTACCAAAGAGGCCTAATCCTACAAACAACAAAGGCCAGCCTGCTTCACTGGGCAAGTGGCGGTAAAACTTACGACGATTATTTGGCCACACAAAAAGTTTCACTGCCAGGAACACCTAGGGCGCGACCCACTCCCCAGCTTGCCGCCGGTAATTTGCCCTTACCTAAACCTGACTTCTCATACCAATCTCTTTTACTGTCTACCGCAAAAGACAACAGCGGAGAACTTCTGCAAAATGGTATCAAGCTTGTTTTTTTATCCTCTTTGGGTGACGAAACTCAATGGCTGACTAGTTATAACTATGGTCTCTTCCAAAGCCGTGGAGAAATTCAAAACCAGCATTTTCAACAATTGCATGGAGAATTTTCCTATTCCTTTCATTGGAGGTGGGCGGCCAGGTTTCTCATCAACGCAGCTCCTTATTTACAATTTGGGTCAAAAAATTTGGGAAACTCTAAAAGCACTATTGCCACCCTTGGGCCACGTTTTGGAATAACCTTTTTACCAGAAGGTTGGATCCGCATGCCCCTCGATATCACCTTAGAATGGAAGGTGCCCTACAATATATTTGAATCAAATCATAAGACAAAAACCGACGGAGTTGGCAAGTCTTGGGTAGAGCTTTCTATTGGTCTTTCATTTATGTAGATTCTTACTCTTTATCATCTTGTCTTCAATTAGGTCTTGATATATGAACGACGTTCAGTTAATGTCATTTTTAATGAACGTCGTTCACTAAAAAACCAAGAGGAGACTTAAAATGAAACTAAAAAACAAAGCTGAATTGATCGGTAAATGGGCCCTCATCACCGGTGCATCTTCTGGTTTTGGAGTAGACTATGCTCATATTCTGGCAAAATTGGGAATGAACCTGATTATAACCGCCAGGAGGACAGAAAAACTGGGTCAGCTTAAGTCAGAAATTATAAAGAAATATCCAGTTCAAGTTATTGTTGAATCATTAGACCTTGCCCTACCAGATGCCCCTCTTAAGCTCTCTCGATCCCTAAAAGAGCGTGAGATAGACACAGAGGTTTTAATAAATAATGCTGGTTATGGAATTTATGGTGAGTTCATTCATGCAAAATGGCAAGAAACACAAAAAATGCTTCAAGTAGACATAATGGCACTAACCCAACTAACGAAAATTTTTTCTGATGAAATGGTAGAAAGAGGTTCCGGCCATATATTACTGGTCGCATCAATTGCTAGTTACCAACCCACACCCACTTATGCCACCTATGGGGCAGCTAAGTCCTATGTGCTGAATTTCGGAGAAGCTCTCAACTTTGAACTTAAAAACAAAGGAGTTAATGTAAGTGTCCTGTCACCGGGAATTACCGCTACAGAGTTTTTGAAAGTTTCCGGACAAAAGGCCACAATTTATCAAAGGCTAATGATGATGCAGAGTTACCCGGTTGCCTTAATAGGCGTTAATTCTATGTTTAAAGGTGTACCGAGTGTTGTACCAGGACTTTTAAATAAACTGACTATATGCTTCTCCAAGTTAATCCCAAGAAAAATCCAAACCCATTTGGTCTATATAACCATGAAGCAATAAGATTTCCAGAAGGATAATGGCCATGAAACGAGTAGAAAAACAAAGGGCCCGCAGTCGGCAGGATAAAGCGGCGCGAAGAAATCTAATTCTCAACACTGCTGAAAAATTATACCTGGAAGACCCGTCTGGTTTACCTTCAATAGGCCAGATTGCGCAAGAATCTGGTCTCGCTCGTGGAACATTTTATCTGTATTTTAAAACCAAGGAAAGTATTTTCCTGGAAATTTTGCAAAGAAAATATGAAATTTGGTTTAATTTTGTCTCCCCTACTATTAAAGAAAAATCAAAAATTAACAACTTTGAGGAACTTTTCCAGGTTTTATTTGCACCAATAGTTCAGGATAAAATATTCCTGAACCTTGGTTGCATCACCCAGACCATCATTGAGGAAAATATATCTGAAGACAGAATGTTACAATTTAAAAATTTTCTTGGAAAGAATTTATTAAATCTCTCTACAGCTTTGGCCAAGGCACTAGATAAATCCACAAAAGAAACCCTGACTAATCTTTTACACACCTATAGCGCGATCATGGGTCTTTGGCAGACTTGCAAAATATCAAAGAACTTCGAAACGATTAAAGACAAGGTAGAATACCAATTCATGTTTCAAAGTTTTGATAAGGAAGTAAAACAATATATATCAAAATTTTGGATTATTTAATCATATTGTTTTATAGATTTAATAATTTTTTTGATTTCGTCTTTTGATGCTGGGATGTATTCAAATTTTTCTCCGCCTTTTTTCATCTCTTCTAAATCTAGTATTGTTCCTCCGACCAAGTCATTACCTTTGCCCAGTTTGCCTTTGACGCCATAAATGACCCAGCGAGGGCCTTCTAAACTTAAGACAAGATAAGCAACGTCAGCAGCAGCGAGAACGGTTTGTGCTCCTAGATGGACAAGAGAGCCATAACTTAAAACAATACCTGACCCTAAAATATATCCACTCGGCACAGTTACAGACTTTCCTAACTCGTAAATGCCAACTATCGAACCTACTGCCACAGAGCCTGCTGTACCGCCAGCAGTTGTCACTCCGGCCAATGTGGTTCCAAACCCAAATATTCCAAGTCCAACAGATTCACCAGTAACAAAATAACTTGACCCAGCTGCCACCCCAGCTGCACCAACTGCCACCCCAACAGAAGTCGCCGCGATGGGAATACCGACTGTAGCAAGGGGAACTCCAATATACTTCGTTCCTGTAGCTGCTACTTTGCCAGCAGCTTTTGAACTCACCTCAATAAGATGTCCCGTTGCCCAAGTCCCCCCTTGAATAATTTTGCTGCCGGAAATACTTACCGCCCGATCTACGTGAGCAACACCTGCAATGACCCCACCTGAAATTTTACCCGCAGTCCAAGTTGTACCTCTTGCAATTTTACCAGAAAGAGCTAAACCAGTTTTTACAATAGGAGTCCCAAGATATGTAGTACCTAGAATAAATTTACCGGCACCATAAGCAGAAGCTTTTATAAATTGAGAACTTCCCCTTGCAACAATCTCAGCAGATTTTCCAACAGTCTTCACAAGTGAGCTGGAAACTTTTCCAGCTCCTTTTAGAATATATTTTGCTGGTAGCGCCGTGGATGCTAAGACACCGGTACCGATTTTACCGCCAGTATATTCAAGTAGTGAAAAAACAGCTGCTATCGCAGAAGTAGCTGTAGGAGCAACTAGATCATAGGTGGCCATGCCAGTGTTAGCGACAATTTTTACTGCGACTTGAGTTGTGGCAATCCCACCAGCTGTAACAAGCATAGTTGGATAAATAACAGCATTTGTTGTTATATAGCCAAGTCCGGCAGCTGTTGCTTTACCGACGGGTTTAATGATCGAATCCCAGAATATTGCTTTAGTAACCCAATACAAAGATTTGATTGCTCCAAAAGTATACCCAATAGCTTGCGAGTTTTGTGTGACTTCTTTTTTCGCCTGGTTCAATGATGCGCTAAAATCATCACCATATGTACTTAAAGTATTCGTAAAAATATAGGACATTTTATCTGAAAGTTCTTTTCTAAGTTTAGAACTATAAGAAAAGCTTTTACTATACTCATCAAAAGATTTTGCCACCGAGAGGCCACGATTCTTCAATTTTTTTGGTAATACAATATATCCTTGAATAAAATTATCTTTTGCATACTCCAAATGCCTTGCAGCTTTTTCTTTGCTCTTCTCATTAAAAAACTTTGCTGCTGCAAATAACTTAGGGCCAACTCTATCTCCCCCTCCACTGAGGGATTTATTCATTGCTTCAGCGCCATCTTTTGCAATTTTATATGTCCCTTTGCCAATCTTTTTCCCCATCTCACCTGTTTGGTCACCTAAATTCTGAAATGCCTTATCTGCTCTCTTTCCTGAAGCTTCCATATTAGCTGCAAGGTTTTTATTTTTTTTGCTGGCCACTTCATCGTAATCTTTTCCAACGCTGGCAATATAACTATCAGTATATTCTGCTTCGTTTAAGAATATAGCTTTTCGTTTTTCACTCTCCATATTAATTTTAATGGATGTAATGTACCCACCATATACATATTCGTCGACAATTTGATTGCCAAACTTTTTAGTACCTTCATCAATTTTATTTGAAAATTCCTTTATCTCATTTACAACTCTTCTTTTTAATTTAATTGATTTTTTAAATACTTTCTTTGGGAGTTCAATCGATTTTGAAATAATATAGTAAGAATCTTTCTTTACGGACGTATGAATTATTTTTACCAAGTCCTCTGCTTCTCCATATATTGTACCAGAAAAATCCAGAGTCTTTAAAACTCCTGATTTAACAATATAAAAAGATTCAGATGCATTTTTGAGACTTAATAATAAAGATTCACGTGCCTTTATGCCAAACATGGTAGAAGCAAGTGCGAGGGAATCTGGGCCAGGGGGAATTAATTTTATAGAGGTCATGGGTACTTTGAAAGCACCGTTATTGTAAAGATTAGAATGTCCCGATTTGATAAGTTTTTTAGTATTTTTTAAAGGATCATCAGATACTGTGGAACAAGAAATAAATATTATTAAAATAAGATACTTTAAAAACCTCATCTAAGATCCATTGGCAATGCTTTAATAACCTCTTTAATAACTGCAGGGTCTTCTGAGATAGTTTGTACCTCAATACCACTTTCTTTTAATTTTTTAAGGTCTAACACTGAACCGATTGGAGTATCTTCAAGAGAAGATGCTTTAATATCACCTTTGGCAAATGCTATTAATAAGCGAGGTCCATCCCATGCCAAAAATGCGACACCATTAACAATTCCCAGAAACATTTGCGCCGGCAGCGCTGTCATTGCATTATAGCCTAAAACGATACCGCTTGTAGCAGAGCCGACAAGTACCTGCCCCGTGCCTTTGGCCATATCATAAACAAAACGCCCCACATAATTTGCTGTTGCTGCAGAGGTGGCCAATGTGTAATGGCCTAGACCTGCTGAAATTCCAGATGCCGATAAGGCAACTTGATTAACAAACCCGATACTATTACCAACAATAAAAGTTGGTACAGTGGATGCTGTCGATAAAACTCCCATTGCCGCTAATAGACCCCCCTCAATAGTATCTGCAACGATATTGAGCCCAATCTTTCCAGTGTAATAGAGTGCTCCACCTAATGAATAAACAGTCCTACCAGTTAACATAACCACTTCTGCAACAGGAAAAAGTAATGCTCTACCAGTCCATTTCAATGCTTTTTTAGTTATAAAAGACCCTTTATTATTTATTTCTTCCCCAACAGGTTTAAAGAGTCCGTACCATAAAGCTTTGATATTCCCCCACACAACAAAAGGCAGCGCTTTTAAGGTATTGCTTTTTTTTCCAGATTTTTTATACTCTTTAGTAAATTCTTCACTTGCTTTATCAATAGCTTCACCCCAGGCCACATTAATGTCGTGTTTTTTTTTGCTTCTAAGAAATGTTGCCCACGCTTTCAAATTTTTATAGTCTTGTACAAATTGATCTGGAAGATCACTCGTCAGTTCTTTTATTTGGTTAATTTCAGGTCTTGATCTTTTTGTAAAATAGATGCTGCCAAGTAAAATTTTATCCCAAGCAGTGTGAAAGCTTTGATTTGCATATTTAAGCTCAGCTTTGATTAAGCGATCAGAAGTTTTTGCAGCATATTTAAAACTATCTTTTCCTAATTCCCATAAATATTTATTGATTTTTAAAGCCTTTTCGGGTGCATTCTTAAGTTGTTCTTTATACCTTTTTGTTGCCTCAGGTGTTCTATTTAATGTTTGTATCCACGCTTCTTTTGCAGAAAGCACAGTTTTTTTATAAGAATAATCCAAGCTCTTCTTAGTAGATGGAATAATAAGCCAGCCCTCATTATAGATTGCTTTATGCCCCTTTAGGTTTGTTCGTGTAAAATGAGTTAATTCTTTAACAGTTTTTTTATCTGCTTCAGCAAATGTAGTTGAAGCACCTAATAGGAATATAATAAATAGACTTTTAATTTTACATCCTCCAGATCTTTGCGCTTTTCGCCTCAATGAATTAAAATATACGGCTTAACAATCAACGAGAATGTTCCACTATCGATTTGCCAATAAACTTAGTGCCACCAATTACTAATGTTTTCATTTAGGCCTCTTCTTATCAGTTCTTAATTCTTCGCAATGTTTAATAAATTTTGGACTATGCATAGTGAACTCCTTACTTTTTAAGAAAATGGTCCATATTCCATTTAAACTCTTTTGATGAAAAATAAACCCCGTAACTTTTTGTCTTTTCGGGGGACATCTTCGCCCTTTTATTCGCACGACTCAAATAATCAAACAACTCATTAATTTTAACTCTAATCTTCACCAAGTCTTCTTCTAAGTAATCGTGTAGATAAAAAGATGTATCCTTTTTGTCGTATCCCTTAATAAAAGATTCTAATATTGCATTCCTATATTTTTTTGCAAGCGGTCCTCCAGGAATCCAATCAATTAGCTCCAATTTATCTAGCTTACTTAAGATTTTTTCAATCTCTAAGGTTTTCATTGAAAATTTTTTTCTTATTTTTAAAACAGTATATCCTCTTATTAAGTAATCAAAAAAAGTTAAGCAATCTGGATTTTTAGAGAAAAAACGTTCCTGAATCTCTGTGTATTGAAACTGATCACCTGCATTATTTTCCAGTAATGAAAAGACCTCGCTCAACGGCATGCCTATCACATCACAAATATTCTTAAATATTTCTAAACTTAGATCTTAAAAAATTTAAACAATATTGTCCAGCAAACCACTAACCAGGAGACCGGTCATGAAAATTCTAGCAGCATCTTTATTCTTTGCTTTAATGCTATCAACTAACGCAGTCGCACAATCCTACTCATACTCGCCTTTATTAGGCTTTATGGATAACTAATTTTGATTCCATCTTCCGAATTTTTTTGTAATCTATGAAAATGGAGTCACGGTCTCCAGTCAAAGCAACAATCCCGATACTCGTTAGGTAATCTACTGTCCGGGGTACGCTGTCACCATTTTTGAACCAAACAAATTGATTAAGTAAGGTCGGTAGCTCTGAAATTTCATCAAGTGCCTCAGCATTCGATATTATTCCATTCGCAGATGATTTTAAAAAGACAGGAACTACAATTTCATTCAACTTATATTCTTTCGTTTTAACAACTCCATCGACATAAACCTCAACTAATTTATCTGCTTGACTACTTCCAGTAGCTACGCGAGAAAATCCAACAGTTGGACCTCCTAACATTCGAGCACCAGACTCTATAAGACGCGGACCTTCTTTGGTGAGCATGATTTCATTATGAGCGGCCCCCCAGCGTATACCCAAAGCATCTAAAGCCCTTTGAGTATAATCAAACAACTCTCCATAAACTTCTTCATTGTAAGGCACAAACTCGACGTGATCAAAAACAGTCCTGCGATCACCTGATGATGTTTTATTATACTTAATTAAATGCGCCAAAAAATGTTTTCCATTAGCGCTCACCGTACCAACCGCAAACTCTGTACCGATAGCCTCTTCCTGAACAACAACTGTTTCACTTACTTTCCCGGTAATTTTAGAGGGACCTGTCAAAACTCGATTAAAAGCTTTTCTCCAATCTCCTTTTGAAAGAATGTGAAAAACCTTATCACTGCCAGCTGAAATAGGTGGTTTAATTATAAGTGGTGAATCAACCAACTCATTTTCTTTAATCCAAATTTCCACTTCACTTTCAGATGAAGTATTCAATGTCTTTATAGTCGGAACACCGGCTTCTTCCAAAGCCTTTTGCATATACGCCTTATGTAATCTATTGAGTGATCGATTGGGATCATTGGCAAACTGAGGCGTTAAAATTGAAGAAAGGTACTCCGCTAGCCGAACGCCTGACTCGGTACCTGGAATGATAGCACGAGGATTATACTTTCTAAGTATCTCCACAAGGTTGGGTTGGTCGGGAATAATCTCAACAAAATCTGAAGTTTGAACTTCTGTACCAAACCCAACACGATTTAAATGTTTAAATACCACTGCGATAGTAGGTATCCCGCGGGCCTTAAAAGCTGGGGCCAACTCTATTCCTGATGATAATGGATCAACAATGACGACAGGTCTATTCATGAATGACACTCCTTATTTGAATTTTGAATTAACATTAGCTGACATATAAATACGACTAATAATAAAGTTGCGGCAAAAAAAGGAAGGTTGATTCCCCTAAATCCAAATGTCATTATTATGCCACCAAGAGCAGTTCCCAGGGCCCCTCCCAAACCAATTGCGGAAGCATTTAAAGCGACCAGAATGGTTCCCTGCTTTTCCTGCAGTTCAAATAAAATATGCTGCTGGGGCGTCGTTGTGGCCCAGCCGAAGGCCCCCCACATAAAGAAAGGTATTAATCCTAAGTAAGGTAAATTCTTGGTGAAAGGTATTAAAATTATAGTAAAAAAAAGTCCAACTAAAATTAAGGCCATAATAATCTGTGGTTTTTTAGTTCGGTCGATAAAAACTCCAACTAAGGAGCTTCCTGTAAAACCTCCCAAGCCCCAAATAAACATTGTCATGGAAAGCGAATTTGCCGACTGAGATTGAATAGGGGCAATATATGAATATAGCCCCAAACTTGCCATGGTAGTAAAACACGTAACGCCAATTACTGACATAATTTTTTTATCCACGAAAAGACGAAGTCTTTCCACAAAAGACGAAGAGGTGGGCAGATTGATATCAAAATCTTGAAATGAAAAACCAATTAATGCAAATAGACCTAGAATGACAATGTAGATAATCGACAATTGCCAATTAAAAACTGAAGCTAGATAAAGTCCAATGGGAACGCCAAATACTACTCCAGCACTATTTGCACCCCAGACAAAGCTTAAAACTCGTCCCTTGGCAGAGGGACCAACAAAATGCATGGCAGTAGTGATACATAACGGAGTAAAAATTCCAGCACCTATTCCTGCAAAGGCCCTTCCTAACAAAAAGAGCACTATATTTTCAGAAATTAACGTTATTAAATTACCAAGCAGGAATACTGTAAGTGCTAGTTGAATAATATGCTTTGCCGACTTATGAGCAAAGATCATTGAGCACAATGGGGCCGAAAAAAAGTAGGCCAAGCTAAATAAAGTAATGCCTTGTCCAGTTACTGCAATTGGTTGTCCAAGAGTCTCCCCTATTTGAGGTAGAAGGCCTGCAATCATAAATGAGCTACAACCTACAGTGAACATCCCTATTGCTAAAAAAATGAGATTTTTCATAATAACCAAGTCAGCTTTAATAGGGATTCCACTTTATCTAATGGTGCAGAGGATGAAATATAGGAATCAGGCCTTACTAAAATTGCTTGATTTATATAGGCTGAACTATTTGTCCAATAGTTTGTCTGGCATTTATTTGGAAAAATTTGAATGACTTTTACAAATTCAGGTAAGTTTAGCTGCCTTTCACAATCACCAAATAATAATAGGGTGAATTTAGTATAGTTCAGAAGTGAGTAAAGTCGTATTTTATTGACTCCCTCATAAATTTCAAAGTCAAATATTCGAGCGCCACAGAGTCCCTTATCTCCATAACGAATCCCCATCCCCGTTATATTTCCCGCACGTCTTTGCACAATCTTTACGTAGTCTTGGGCGTGGGTCCCGCTCTGTGAATACTTAGTCGAACGGACTAGTTCACCGGAGGCCTCGATCACACTTTGCGCAACTGGTCTGCGCTCGTCTTCATAACTTTGCAAAAGTTCTGTGCAGGCACCGAACTTTTGCACCATATTTAACTTCCACATAAGATTGAATGCATCTGCAAGTCCTGTATTGAGTCCTTGTCCCCCATTTACCGAATGGATATGGCAGGCATCTCCCGCAAGAAAAATACGATCTTGTACGAAAAATTTCTCGGCCACAGACTCCTTTACTGAAAATTGTGAGAACCAAACAATCTCCGTGAAGCTTAAGCTATGCGGCCGCATAGCATGATTAATTTTGGCAATTGCTTCATCCAGGGAAAAATCTTTAGTGTCCATTCTTACGTAAAATCGATCAATTTCTCCTTCCCTTGGAATCCAGGCCACGTCAGAAGTATCGGCCTGAAAAACGATGATTTCGGGAACCTTTAGAAAATCCGTGTCAATAATGCCATCGATGACGGCCCATATAATTTGCGGTCGTTTGATTTCAAAAGGTATTTTGCAGTGATTCCTAACGAAGGAATGGGAACCATCCGCACCGATCATGTAACTTGATTGGATACTCTCTCCATTGGAGAGACTTACCAGGCACCCTTCTTTATTAAGCTCAATATTTTCAATCGTCGTTGAACGCCTTACTGCTGCTCCAATTCCATTAAGCTTATCATCCAACAGCTTTTCGACATAGGACTGTCCAAGCATAAGAAAATGTTTATGTAAGCAGCCTTCAAGTTCATCCCACCATGAAGATTGACGTGAGATGAATTTCCCATGCGCCCACACAGAACTAGTGTTGCAAGTTTTTCCTAGAGGATAAAGGTCATCAAATAAATCTACTAACTCAAGAAGTTGTAAAGTACGCGCATTAAGGGCATCAGCTCTGCCTACCTCTAAAGGTCCATCAGACTTATCGACAATAACAGTGCGCATGCCACAAAGTTGCCCTAAGTAGGCACACATAAGCCCTACCGGACCGGCGCCAACGATTACAATGTCTACGACTTGTATGCTCATTGATAAGTCTCCAGACCAGGGTTATCAAAAGGCGGGTTACTTAAAACCTGAACTCGCCTAATATGACGAGGAGACTTAGAAACAAATTTTTCTCTACCATGAAGAAGTGAAAAGTTATCTGCAATGACAACATCTCCTGTCTGCCACTCGTGTGCATAAAGATTTTCAGGGGCATAAAGAGCTTCTTTTAAACTACGGTGAAAGACATCTAACTCCTCTTCACTAACACCAGTAAACTCAAGCCGTGGTGGGTTCACAAAATCCCCTTTGTCTTTAGAGGGAGGTTCATTATAACGAATTATTGAAAATTCATTTCGCGGGTGCTTCGTGATAATTGGCGATACAGTCTTACTATTATAAAATTCCATTTTCCTTTGATAGGTACCAGTTACCTCATTCCAAAACTCTTTTAATTGAGAAGATGTATTCTTTAAAGCTAAAATCGTGTTTGAAAAAGTTGTTCTTCCTCCTTGCCCCGATAATGGAGCTTTTACACAATGAAAAATCTGATATTCAGGGACTTGCAGACGATACATACCATCCCAATGCATTGGCACGTAACTATTATCAAAAATATGATCCTCTGGATTGTCCTGCTCAATCAACTCAAGAACTTTTCCAAATGGCCAAAGGCTAACCTCTCCCCAACATTCACAATAATCAGAAAAATCCTCAGAGTTTTTAAAAGTATCAAACCCTCTTAATAAAATGAGATGCTCTTGCCAAAAAAATTTTCGCAAGCTCACTATATCTAGGTCTTTCACATTAGTATTTTTACTCTTAGGCGCTAAGAGCACGCCAAACGGATTAAGATGAGTAACCTTATAATCCATACTATACTCTTGCCATAGATATTTTCTGATCGGCGATTAATTTATAATGACTAGGACGTCCATGAGATGAGTAAATGAGTTCTGCACCTAGAGCTTCAGCTTCAGAACGTTTTAGTAAGACATGCCCATCTTTGGTCTCAACGGCGACACCATGCCATGGGGTCATCCAACTTTCATCCCCTATTAAACGAATCCCTAATTTTTTGGCGCCACAAGTTTGTGGGTGAATAGATAGTCGAACCGCTTCAGGAAAGCGCTCTGCAATTAACTCACTCCAGGCATTACTTCTTCTTATCACCTCGTATGCCTTAGTTCGAGATTCTTTTTGAATAGCAGAACGACTTTTCAATTGGCCGGGATGTATGGAGTCTTCAAACAAAAAACGGGTAATTCCACAGTACATGCGATGTGCTTCTTGTTCGTCAGAGGTTGCAGAGGCTTTTGTACCATTACGAACCTTGTATTTGAGAAAATCCAATGATTTTCCATAGCGCTTCATAAGTTCATCACGCATTTGAACAAAGTTAAGCTCATCATAAAAATCGTCAAGGTTGAAGGTTGATACGTCTAAAAGAGACATATCCTTTATAAGTCTATCCAGCTCAATTTGGTAGGCCGACACATGACTTTCTTTCATCCCTACGACATCACTAAAGACTCTGCCGTCTGAGCAAAGAATAATTTTAATTCCAGGTGAATAATATTTTTTAATTCGCCGACAAAGGTTTTCAAGAAAAATAAGTGAAAGTCGTTCTGCATAATCTGGCAGGAAGCCTAATACTTTCTCAGGGTTTGGAGACTTTCCAGGGAAGGCGGGTAATACAAAATTAACTGGTTTATTTATTTTAACAGCTGAAATAATCTTCTGTAAATGTAGTGAAGAACACTTCCCACAATCTAAATTACCGCATGACTCACTTAATCTTGGAATACGACGAAAATTCATGATCTCATTTAATATTTTTTTTTCGATTTCTGTAACAGAATCACTGGCCAAGGATTCCATCATCTCGAAATCCCCTATGGAATAGTTCTCAGTCATAATTAAATTGCTTGATGTATTTTTCATTTTTTCTCCTGAATACATCTTACAAAGTTCCTAACAATAAATGAAATAACATATTTTAATCGTTGTGATAAATAATATTAATGGATGATATAAAGTATTTTATGACGATTAGTGAAACACTCAATATTACGAGGGCCTCTCACTTTTTTTTTGCACCCTAGCTAGATAATAAAAAATTTTGCTAATACCTGAGATCACAATGGAGAAGGTGATTGGATACTCCAGTCTAATAGAAATTATTGACTGATAATTGAATTCATGTGAGTCTTCCCCATGGATAACACTAAAGGCTTACACCCAAGAAATTTACATAATGAAAAATATGACTTTGCTGCTTTGATTGAAAGTCATTCTGAGCTTGCTCGTTATGTGAATAAAAATAAGTATGGTGACCTTACTGTTGATTTTTCAAATGCTAATGTTGTTATAGTTCTTAACCAGGCCATTTTATCTCATTATTATAAAATAAGTGATTGGTCATTTCCAAAAGGACATCTTTGTCCACCTATACCTGGACGGGCCGACTACATTCATTATATCGCCGATCTATTATCCGAACTCAATGAAGGCATTATTCCAGTAGGCAATAAAGTAAAAGGTCTAGATATTGGGGTCGGTGCCAGTTGTATTTATCCTATCTTGGGGACGAGTATTTATGGTTGGAAATTTATCGGTACAGATATTGACCCAGTCGCATTGCAATCTTCACGAAATATAGTGAATTCAAATGAAACCTTAAAGAAAAAAATTAAATTCCGGTTACAAGAATCAACAAAAGATATTTTTAAAAATATTTTACAAAGTGACGAAAAATTTTCTTTTACAATATGCAACCCTCCGTTTCATAGATCATTAGAAGAGGCCGGCCTTAGTTCGGCCACGAAATTCAAAAACCTAAACAAAAATAAATTAAAAAAAGGACATGCACCAGTTCAAGGAAAGGAAAGCTTAAACTTTGGTGGCCAAAAAGCTGAGCTTTGGTGTCCAGGAGGAGAACTTTCTTTTATTTCTAAAATGATTCAACAAAGTGCTGGAGTTCAGCACCAATGTCAGTGGTTCACGACATTAGTTTCCAAAAAAGAACATCTAAATAACTTTTATCAGAGTTTAAATAAATTACCAGTCAAAGAAGTTAAAACAATCGAAATGCAACATGGAAAAAAATCGAGTCATATTCTTGCTTGGCGATTTTTCTAATTTTTTTTTCTAAATGATTCCGACTTTGAATTTTCGATTTTTAATTTTACCAGCATTTAGTTTCTTAACTACGTCATGCACAAATTCGGTTTTAATCGCTACAAAACTTATCACTACTGTGATCGAAATATCTCCAATATCTTTAAAATCTAGGCCCGTTTCGCCAACGATTGCACCAACAATATCACCCGGTCTAAGTTTATCTCGTTTTCCAGCACTTATATAAATTGTGGTCATGGGAGGGATTAAGTCATAATCATCAGATGCAGGAAGATCATTTATAGAGTCTGGCCTAAGATCTTCGGCTTGTAAGTCAGAAATGGCGGAGAACAATTCATCTTCTTTTGGCATAAAAAAACTTATCGCAAGACCTGATTTTCCTGCACGAGCAGTTCGACCTATACGATGAGTGTAAATCTCTGGACTTAAAGGTAGGTCGTAATTAATAACTAATTCTAAATCTTGTATATCCAGTCCTCGGGCGGCCACATCAGTTGCCACAAGAGCAGACAAACTCCTATTGGAAAACATTGTTAAAACTTCAGTTCTGTCATTTTGTAAAAGGTCACCGTGAATAGCTTCGGCGAAGACCTTCTTTTTATGGAGAAATTTCGCCACATTTTCACAAAATTGTTTTGTCTTACAAAAAACAAGAAACCTTTGAGGCCTATAATGATTAAGAACTTTTAATAAGGCTTCCGATTTGTCTTTGTGAGATTCTAATTGATAAAAAACTTGTTTAATATTATCTTTGGCATGATCTGTATCTACTTTGACCATCTCTGCTTCATTTTGCAGTTCACGCCCAAGTTTTACAATCATTTCAGGGAAAGTTGCAGAAAATAAAAGCGTCTGCCTTTTAGCACTAATTTCCGCTGCGATTTTAAGAATATCTTCATGAAACCCCATGTCTAACATTCTATCAGCTTCATCAAGGATAAATGATTGGGCAGTATTTAATAGTAAAACACCTTTACCTATCAGTTTGAGCACTCTTCCTGGTGTACCAACAATAATATGTGCTCCATGATTCAAAGATCTTTCTTGATGATACTCTGGTTTTCCACCAGTTATGGTGAGCACTTTAACATTCTTTAACATACGCGCCAATGTTCTCAATTCCTTAGCAACTTGTTCGGCCAACTCTCGCGTTGGACATAAAACTAAAGATTGAACCCTGGTATTTGAGATATCGAGAGAGTTTAAAATTCCCAAGCCGAAAGCTGCAGTTTTACCACTTCCTGTTTTTGCCTGAGCAATGATATCTCTCCCTGCAAGAACAGTAGGAAGACTGATTGCCTGGATTGGTGTCATCGTATCAAACTTAAGTTCTTCTAAATTTTTTAATAATTCGTTTTTTAAATTCAATGTATTAAATAAATGGCGCATAATTTTTTATATCTTTGGTTTAGAGTTTTTTTCTTGGGGTTTTCTCATAATCGCTTTCCTTCACTCAACTTAGCTTCAATAGATACCAAAATAAATCAATTTTGAGTTAAATACTTCAAAATCACTAAAGAACACGATGGTGGGTACGCCATAACCTCCTAAAATCATAGCACGATTATTAAAAAGAAAATTTACTTCTTATATCCTCCGCGACGATGAATATGACGAATCATGAAATAATTATATGTTGCTGAAGTTAAACTGGTCATAGGTTCTGACAATTCAGTAAATGGCTACAGAATTTCTTACAGCGATCTATTTGAAAAGGTTTCAATAGAATACAGAACCTTCTTGATTTTTTTTAAATGCAATTTTTAAAACCACAGCTCCAAAACACGCCACACAGCACTGCTAATTCCAGCAGCTATAAACGAACTAAACCGTCATCTCAATATATTGAACACTTCTTGCCGTACCAGACATTTTGTTAAAGACCCATTTTAATGAGTGGAGCCCGGCCATTAATTTAGTGATTTAACGACTCTTCCAATTTGTGCACATCTTCTGGCGATTTTAAAATTATAAGCTTTCCTTTGAATAATTTCCTGGCCTCTTTAAACACCCTTGGGCCATGTTTAACAGGATAGCTCCACACATACTTATAAAAATCCCATTCAAACCTTTCAATACATCCCTCTGCCATATCTGACCTAGCTTTTCTACCTGTCTTTATTCTGCGTTTTATACAGCGATACAAGCAAAGAATTCGCGGAAAATCAAAATGAATCAATGTTGTCGCCCGAGGGAATCGGACATCAAATGTACTAGCATAATTACCTTCAATTACCCACTTATCATCCTTAACCAATTTAGATACTTCTGAATGCCAGGACTCTAAATCTGGCTTTTCCCAGTTTGCTTGCCAAAAATGTTGATCTAAGTGAATTAGGGGCAAATCATATTTTTGAGATAATCGTTTGGCCAAGGTTGTTTTTCCGGCGCCAGAGCTACCTGTAATTAAAATTCTTTTCATGCCGGAATGCATCTACCTTCCTTGCTCTTTTTTGTCTTAGAATATTCTAAGATAATCCTTAAATCAATAAATCCTTAACAAGTCTTATTTCACGGCAGATCTGTGCTGGCATTTTGATGAAATTTGAATCCATTGAACGATTAGCGCTTGTATAGTCTTCAACTATAGGAAAAATAAGTTTCCCGTACAAGTTAAGCGAAGTATTTTACTAGGTTATATCTCATGACTAAGTAGTTTCCAGGAGAGGAAGCATTTGTCCGACTAATTGGTGGCCACCATACGTACAGGACATCATAGTTCATTTAAGTCTTCACATTGTAGAATTTTTTTATAGTGTTTAAATACTTATTAAGAGAAATCTTCTTTAATTCACAAATTTCAGTTGAAAAAAGGTATTTAAACCGCATACTTTACATAATTATTAACTATATAAAAGGAATTTAAAATGGCAGTAGAAAAAGGATTAAAAAAACCAGTACAATTACAAGCAGAACTTTCAACTATGATGGGCGAAAAGGAACTCCCAAGAACTGAAATCACTAAAAGACTTTGGGAATATATCAAGAAAAATGGCCTGCAAACTAAGACTGAAAATGGGAAACCAGAAAACGCGGGTAAATTCATTGTTGCAGACTCTACACTTTTACCTATTTTTAAAAAAACAAAATCAACTAGCAAGTCCGGAAACTTAACCGATCTTACTAATATGAATGAGGGAGAGACAATTAATATGATGCAAATGGCGGCAGTGGTGGGGGCAAATATTAAACCCTAATAAGCTGCAATAAGCCGAGGCATCAAGAAATTTTTCTCGATCAATGAATGAGAACCTGAAAGAAGAAGTCAACACGGCCAAAATCTTTCTTTTTATTCTTCATAGTCAATAACCTCACTAGGACTACGAATATCATGGGGGCCCATTTCATTCTCTGGATGTCCTTCCCAAAAAAAACCATTGCCCTTGCACTCTTCATTTCTAGCAGGGTGCATTGGATAAAATATTTTATCTGTAGGCACATCACTTTCAATTAGGTTTTAATTTTTTATCTTTTTTTATTGGTATATAAATCGAGAGCAAAAGCGGTATTCTCCCAATTATGACTATTTCCCTCAGGAGAAAGGACTCCTTGGTCACACGTCACTAATTGTGGGCGCTTAAAAGGAAAATCAATGATCGGTAATTCAGTAATTTCAACTTTTTTACATATGGTCTTATCTTAATATTTTTTTTTGACGAAGTTTATTTATTTTATTATAAATTTTCGAATTAACTCAAAACATTTATTTTTTGTCGTTTGATTGGATTTATTTTTAGATACTTTCTGCGTTTTTAAAATATTCCATATTGAAGTAGGGTCTGGACCTATATCCGCCAAGCGTTGGTACATATCATAGGGGGAATACCTCCCAGATTTCCACTCAGCAAGTAAGTAAGTTCTCAAAGGCCCATTTGAGTTACGAAGTTGTCTCGCATACTGGCCAACTATTTCATCTATAGTGAAAGTCTCCTGGCCAAGGTCGCTTTTTGGCGGCTTAAATTTCTCACCGTTATGTAATCGAACTTCGGTATCAATATGTTTTGCTTCACTTTTTTTCAAGTGCTCAGGAACTAAATGAATGGCCAACCACTCCCACTGCATAGCAGTTTTTTCAGTTAAAAAAGCAGCTTTAAAATCAAAATGGTCTTCAAAGGATTTTTTATAAGCTGAAGAGCTTGGAAAACGTATATATCTCTGCACGAGGTGTATGAATTCATGTGTTCGGACCATGATTCCCACCGCCGAATTATAAAATGGTTCTGGTAAATTAATTGTACCTCCAGAGGCGTTGGCCCAACAAGGCCCCCAATCATAATTTTGTTTGAATCTATCCATTGCTCTAAAAGCAGAACCCATAGCATTAAAGGGTATATTTTTGCTTAACCGATTAAGTACCAATTTTTCTAAATTTTGAAATGCCCCAATCGCCTCATCTGAAAAGGGGTCAGTAATTCCTAAAAAATACTTTTGCGCTTCTGCCTGCATACTTTCTATTTCGTCACTTTTTGGTAAAGCTAACATTAATGAGCCCTTGGCCAAATCTTGCTTCATAAGGTCTCTATAACTATCTGAATGAGCTCCATATGAGGTGAAAAGCCAACAATTTAACATTAATATAAAGAAAATTATTATTGGTCTAATTTTGATTGAGTTTATATTGCAGCTCCAAAAAAATGAGGTAGCGTCCCAATTGTTGAGGGATTTACCACCAGTTAATTGTTAATAAAGTAAGTTTAGCGCAAATATGCACTGCGTCACACTCACCGTATAATAAAGAAATACCTTGACTTCAACTTACTGAAATCATTCTAGAAAACTTTAAGTTCCACATGGATACATATTTATAACTTTTCGAAAAATTACCTTAAATGCTGAAGTAGCTTTAAAATTAGTTTTGGATACTTACTCTTAAGATAAGATATAGTCGCACCACCAACTGAATAGACATTTCTATTCGAAATATTTGTCTTACAAATGTCAATTTTTTCATATTTTTTTAGTGCATTAATCGTTCAAGTTTTCCAATTCCTCTTAACAATTTCACTGCTCATAGAAACAGCAATCCCTTCCCAAATCCACTTAGGAATTTTACCTGTATTTGTATTAATCGATAAAAACTAATTTTTTCATGAATTTTATTTACCACACGAGAACCCGATTGAATACACCATCCATTAGACAATCCTCACAGTGACAGCATTTCAGCAAATCCCAAGAGAACTTTATGGTAAATAAAGGGCAACCACCCAATATTCGACTCCACAAGCTTAAAAAGGTATTTGATTTTAGAAACCCTGCTAGCGTTTCTAAGAAAAAAAAAGAAGAACTATATTCTTCTGGAAAAATAAGAGAATTTGCCAGGTCGGAAAATGGAAGTGAGGTTTTTTTTAAAAAGATGGTAGCAAACTAAAAATAAAATGATGTGGATTCGATTCCCAACACATGTCTAGTGGAGGTTCCTACCACAAGAAGAATTGGGAGAATACCGCAGCCGACGAAAAGGAGGGTGAGGCCTAAACTTTGACTGCCATTTTCGCAGCATTGGCACTTCATCTAAAAATGATTGTGATTATTATTTACGTTTAACAAGATTTCGTCTTGGTAATAATTTATTGCAAGAAGTACGTTTAAAAATTGGAGATAAAAGAACCCTCTTAAAAACGTTTTTAGTCACTAATGATGTGGATAGCTTCTTAAAAATTATTCATAAATATTCATCTAAGTAATTGTAGTGTTTTTTATTCTATAGCAATTTAGCTGGAATTTAGCTGCGTAGGCTATTTAGTTCTCATTGCATTTTCAAATTGAGAAATAATTCCATCCTTTATACCAGCGGCCTTAAAATATTCTTTCCACTTTTCACTCACAAAGCTATTCACTTTATCAATAATTCCTTCTGCTTTTTTTCTTCAATTTCGAAATACTTTGTTGCTGAGAGAAGGTTTCTTTTGGAAGCTTCTGTTTCATAAATGCCTATAGACATGGCCATCGTAAATGTCTCCCCTTTAATTGCTTTCGGAACAACATCGTAAAGTGGAGACAATCTCCACTTGCCCTCTTTAAACAAAAGACCATGATTACGAGGGTCATCATCATTGTTATTAACAGCAATATTAAATGCTACACGTTTAAATAGCTCCTCTAAGTCTTCTTTAATTTCGTCCTCTCTACTTCCTGCCTTTCTTATACATTCACATAAAACGGGGTAAGACCAATCACTTTTTCCAAATTCATGCCAATCACAAAGACTCAAGGCGCTGATAAAATGGTCTCTTTCTATATTCCCATCTTTAATTTTTCGATCAAACCTCTCAATCATAAAAACATCTCGATCTAAATGTTTTGCAATTTGGATCTTCGGAACTTTAAATCCAAAGTCTGTCGCCATTTTCATTGTCGCATACTCAATTTTTTGCTCAGGGGTTGAGTCGAGTGAAGTTGCATATTTTGCTATGTACAATTCTCCATCTACAACCAAAGACACCTTAGGTTTACCGCCTCCTAAAGTAGGGCCATATTCAAATAGCTCCTTTAGTTTTTCTCCATCTACATCTTTTATTAAAAGCTCTGTCTGCTCCATAATTTGCTCAAGAACAACATTACTCTTTTTATGTGAAACCCACCCCGTTGGAGATAATTTCATAGGTATATCAAATTCAAGTGGTGAGTATGCCAATGCTCCGACATGCTCCAATCCATTCGCTAAGACATATTCCAATTCGGCCAATTCCACAGAAGAGAACTTTCGATTTAAGAGTTCCCTTCCCCAATAATCAGGAGCACTATCAATAATTGCAGTAAACAATTCATCGCTTTCATATTTTTGTTTATAAGGAGGCAAGTTCTGAGGATCAATTGCAATAGCGCCCTCTAAGGCCAGGTAATCCTCTTCATAAACTAACTCATATCCAGCATCAACAACGGTGAGCTTTGCACATCTTGCATATTCAGAGTTGAAATATATGTAAATCCAAAACTCTTGCATAGACTCCCCTAAAATGTTCTAACAAAATGATTATTTTTTTTCTTTTGCCTACCAGATACCTTCTCCTCTCTTAATTTTTTTATTTCGTTAAAGGTTTGCTCTCTGTCCAAATCAGGATTTGCAATATCTGAAATACGCTTAAGTAAACCCAAGGCATCTAAGACATTAAAGACCTTCCCTATTCCAACACTAGTATCTCCTTCTTCAATTCGACGAAGTACTGTTTTAGAAACAGAGGACTTAGCAGAAAGCTCAACTAATGACATGCTTCTGCGCTTACGAGCAACCTTGATATTCATACCGAGCTTACGGCTTTCCAAGTCAGCTTGAATAAATGCTTTCATATCTACCTCCTCGCCCAAGCATAAAGCCCATATATGGACATTTTATCACAAATTGGACTTAATATGGAACAACGTTAGAAAAAAGTCCATATTTAGATTAAAGTGGCTGATTATGACCACATATGGATAACCATAACATGCTGTTTTTACATAAACCTTATAATAGCCAGTTTATTGACGCTCACCTCTATATCTGGCCCAGTTTGGTAAGCTAGAATAGGCATCTCCATTTAGGTCACCATATCTTTGGTCTCCGGCCTTCAACCATATTTTGCCCATTCTAAAATTGTCATAGTCCTCATTTTTACTATCTTTTGCCTTAATCACCCGCTCAAGTAGCAAAGGATCTTTACAGGATGACTGGAATTATCTAAAAAATGGGAAAAATCGACAGTTAAAGAAATCATCAGGCCTGAAGAAAAGAGAGCTTTTATTATGCGTGCAATAATTGAAATATTTCTTGCTATATTTTTTTTCAAGTCGGCTACAGATCCAAAGACCATTGAGCAGCTTTTAATTGGAAGTATTCTTTAGATCATTAATAATTTTATCTAGTCTGACCTTGTTCATAATAAGTTTCTTTTTAAAACCACTGTAGAATTTTTTTACTTCTTTTAAATTTGTCGGCTTGCCTATTTGAATAACTCCGGCCATGCCCATAATTCCATGATTTTGGCATTTGTAAATATAAATACCTTCTTTATTTAAGGTAACTTTAACCTCTTTACTCGTTATCCCCTTCCACGTATTCGCATCCTTAGGAGTATAAACAGATTGAGATATGTGTCCCTTTGTTGTAGGAACAAACGTAACAACATCACCGATATTGGCCTTTAAAAACATTGGTTTAAATACCATTGTTTGTCCATTACTCTTATTCAGCATTTCTATTTTATACTCTTTGGCAAATCCAGCTAAAGCAGAGCACGTTAGAAATAAAGTGACTACTAATTTATACATATTTTACCTTTCCCTCTAAAAAACCGGCCAGAATAAACTGGCCGGCCGGTGATCTTTACAAGACCAATTATTTTAAATTAAAACGATCAAGTCTCATTACTTTTGTCCATACTTTTACGAAGTCTTGAACAAATTTTCTTTTACCATCATTTGCAGCGTAAACTTCCCCAATAGCACGTAATTCAGCATTTGATCCAAAAACAAGATCTACAGGAGTTGCTGTCCACTTTAACTTATTAGACTTTCTATCACGTCCTTCATAAAGCCATTCTTGAGATGATTTAACCCACTTGGTTGACATATCATAAAGGTTTACAAAAAAGTCAGGTGATAATGTACTTGTTCTCTTAGTAAAAACACCATGCTTTACACCTTGAGAATTAGCATTAAGCGTCCTCAATCCTCCTACTAGCGCCGTCATTTCAGGAACAGTAAGACTTAGCATATTTGCACGATCAATGAGAGATACAATAGGAGTAAAAGGAGATTTCTTTGAATAGTAGTTTCTAAATCCATCAGCTTTAGGCTCTAGATAAGAGAAAGATATTACGTTTGTATTTTGTTGAGAGGCATCAGCTCTGCCCGGAATAAATCCAACATTAACATTAACACCGGCATTTTTAGCAGCTTTTTCAACAGCGGCAGAACCAGCGAGAACGATGACATCAGCAAGTGATACTTTCTTTCCTCCTGCTAATGATGAGTTAAAACCTTTTTGAATTTCCTCTAGTTTTCTAAGAACCTTTGATAACTCTTTGGGGTTGTTTACTAACCAATCTTTTTGAGGTGCAAGACGAACTCGCGCACCATTAGCACCACCTCTCATATCTGTACCACGAAAACTTGCCGCTGATGCCCAAGCAGTTCTGACTAATTCAGAAACCGATAGACCAGATGCTAAAATTTTTGATTTTAGATTTGCAGCATCTGCTTTACTGATTAGCTTGTGCTTAACTCTAGGAACTGGATCTTGCCAAGAAAGTACTTCTTTTGGAACTTCCCTACCAACATAACGACCTCGTGGCCCCATATCTCTATGAGTAAGTTTAAACCATGCTCTTGCAAATGCATCTTCAAACTCTTTTGGATTGTTTAAAAAGCGTTTTGTGATCTTCCCATAAATAGGATCATATCTAAGAGCTAAATCAGTAGTGAACATAATTGGCTTATGTCTTTTTGAATTATCGAAGGCATCGGGAACTAAATTTTTAGAACCTTGTGCTGTTGGCTCCCATTGGATTGCTCCACCTGAACCGTGTACTTTTTGCCATTCAAAGTTATACAAGAATTGAAGATATTGCATACTCCATTGTGTTGGAGTAGAAGTCCAAGCACCTTCTAGTCCACTTGTAATCGTGTCCTTACCTTTTCCCTCCCCACATTTATTTTTCCATCCAAAACCTTGTTGCTCTAACTTTCCAGCGGCCGGCGCTACACCAACACATCCACTAGGCTTCTTGGCCCCATGGGCCTTACCAAAACTATGCCCACCTGCAATAAGAGCAACTGTTTCTTCATCATTCATTGCCATTCTTGCAAAAGCACCACGAATTGCTTTTCCTGCTAAAGAAAAGTCTGGCTTTCCATCTGGTCCCTCAGGATTTACATATATAAGACCCATTTGAGTTGCACCAAATGGCTTTTTTAGCTTTCCTTTTTTAGTATGTCTGTTCTTAGCTAAAAATTTTTGTTCTTGGCCCCAATAAACAAGGTCGGCCTGCCAATCATCAGATCGCCCACCAGCAAATCCAAAAGTTTTAAACCCCATATCCTCTAAGGCAACATTACCTGATAGAATCATTAAATCGGCCCAAGAAAGTCTTTTTCCATACTTTTTCTTAACTGGCCAAAGTAGTCTTCTTGCCTTATCTAGGTTTCCATTATCTGGCCAACTATTAAGTGGCTCAAACCTCATTTGCCCCCCTGCTGAACCACCTCTACCGTCTGTAACTCTGTACGTACCAGCACTATGCCATGCTAAACGAATAAAGAATGGCCCATAATGACCGTAATCTGCGGGCCACCAATCCTGAGAAGTTTTCATTAATTTAGTTATATCTTTTTTTACTGCATTTAAATTTAACTTTTTAAATTCTTTAGCATAGTTAAATTTTCTACTCATTGGATTTGATTCAGCTGAGTGCTGACGAAGTGGTGTTAGGTTCACCTGATTAGGCCACCAAAATTGATTTGATTTTGCAACACCTGCTTTCTGAGTATGATTCATTCCAATTGAATGACCATTTTCAGAAGACGTCGATGCGCACCCTACTAATGCTGATAAAGCAAGCAGAGAAAATGCTCTTAGTTTCATACTTTCCTCCAATTTTAAATTATTTTCAATTATCAATACTGAGCTATTAAATTAAAATAGCTTTTCTTAGTTTTTAAACATTAGGAGAAAAGTCTACACAAGGATAGTATTTATTTACTATATTACAATAGCTTAAAACTATAGTTAAGATGGTGAATTATACTATAATGATATAGATCAGCTTTTATTTTAGCGTAAGCGGTACAAGTGAGATTACAAAAAGATCTTTAATCTCTGTTTTTTGTTCCTCTAGGTTTTTTCTATATTTTGTTTCTATATTTCTAAACTCTATCTATGTCTTTGCGACCCAGTTTAAAAACTTTAGCGATTGTGATAGCAACACTAAAGCAATTGCTGCGATAATAGTAACTAGCAATCGCGGCAGAAAATGAGTCTGCACAGAGAACGAATCCAACGATTAAAATTTCAAATAAATTTGTTATCATTTCCTAAACTAAATTTAATATTCTTTTATTCTTGAGGAAGTAACAAATCTTCAAGGAAAAAAGCTGCTAGTTGAGAACGTCCAGAAATTTCGGCCTTTGCATATACAGCTGTAGACTGAGTACGAGCTGTTTTCTCTGTAGTCTCCCTAATATCGGCAATTTCTTTTAAACTAAAGCCCTTCAATAATAAGAAGGCGACCTCTTTTTCTGACTTAGTTAATTTCCACTTATTTAATTGTAAGTCGATAGACTGACTCAACCCCTCAAGGTATTTCTTTGAATGTTCTTTCCAAACAGTTGCTTCCTCTTGAAGTTTTGCAGAAAACTCCCTTTCATCCTTCAAAGTTCGCTTTAATTTGAATGTACCTCGCATTAAGAGAAATACACCAAATAATGCAGCAACAGCAATACCCCCCTCAACAGAAGTATGCCACCATGAAACACCTTCTCGGCTATCAGTTATCAGATCCACCAAGGTCATGACACTAATGACTAACAATATCATTGCTATAATAATACGCTCTTTCTTATTCACAATTGAGGCCCTCTTTAATCAACGTCATCATGTTCATCTTCGTGCTCATCATTCTGAAAATCATTATGAGAACGTTCTTTTTTTTCAGAATGTTTATGATCATCTTCACCTAATTCAATCTGTGTACCAAATAAGTTTAATTTTTGGGTATTTGAATCATAGTTCTGATTTAAATATAAACCAAATATTATAATTAGTCCGACAGAAATCAACGCCACGACAGGATGATTTGAATTAATCTCCTGCTCTCCTTCTACATCATCCTTAACTCCATTCACCATACTAAAGAGTAATCCATCCCTATGCTTCAAGTGATGGAGAATAACCCCTGCTATATGAAGTATTACTGTAATTATAAAACCGGTAGCACATAGCTCATGTATTTCTTCAAAAAAATCTTTGCCAATACCTTTGCTCATTAAAATACCAGTGATAGCGAGACCGAAAGTGAAAGCATACATTCCTAAAGCAGCATAACTAGATGCAGGATTATGGCCCAAGTATCGTTTGCTTTTGGAACTTATAACTGAAGTGAAATATTGACGTAACTCTGAGGGCGCTAATTTTAGTGAAGAAAATCTTGCATACCGACTACCTACGAACCCCCAACCTACCCTTAGCACAAGCAAAAATACCATAAAGAATCCAGCAAGCATATGATATGAATAAAGCGACGAGTCATCATCAATAGCTTTGGCAACGATAAATGAGAACAAAAAAAGTCCTGCAAATACCCAATGAAAAATTCGAGTTGGTAAATCATAGGCCCTCTTTTTATTCATTTTTAACTCCTTCTTCTGTTAAACCTTTTCTACATTTTTAACTATTTATTAAGATTTTTCATGGGGCATATACAGTAAGATTGCCCCTTTTCAAGGTTTTAGGGCATATGCCCATTACGAATTCTCTTAAAAACCTCCATATTAATATTCAGGGTACACCATAAAAAATTTAAGCGGCCCGGATCTTGCTATGAAATCTATGGAAAAAATAAAGATGACAGAGAAGTCGAAGTCTATTTTAATCCTGTAGATGGAAGCGTAAAAAAAGTGAAGTTTGAAGACTAGAATGTTCGACCTCATTAGCTTGCAATGAACAGATTTTTAGGGTGTTTAAAAAATATGTGTTTCATAAGCAAACTCTTTAATCAGATATAAAATTTTGATTAAGGAGTTTTTATGTATACACACAAAATTTTAAATTCTCGTTGACTGAGGGCATTGGTACTTCAAACCCTATTTTCTCTTCTTTCATAGGGCCTCCTCCAAAGTAATTAATTACCTATTAATGAACTTTGTACATAGGAGCATTCGCAATAAATTTACGATGAAGCATTTCATGTATCGAATTTGGTATAAGTGAGGTTACAAAATTACGGATAGCTATTCCAATTCGATTTTTAAGAACAGTAATATTTCCAATCGACATTGACTGCTTTGTCGTCAAATCTGTCCTAACCTTCCTCTGTTTCACATAATGTATGAAAGCTGAATTAAAATCTTCACTCTCTTCAATGCATTTCGCTAAGACCCAAGCGCTTTCAATTGCCATTCCTGCCCCTTGGCACATTTCAAACTGAGCTGCTAATTCCTCGCCAACAAAACTGAGAGTGGTCGCGATAAGGGCTTTCTCCTAATATCATTTTTCTTAAATTAGAATGTAGTCCATCACGGCCAATAATAAAGTCAAATTCATATTCCTTCAAAGTTGAACCTACGATTACGACTTTGCCCTTTTTGTATAAAATCTCAGTTAGAAAAAAATCAAATATGATACGGGCGTCTCGTTCAATTTTCTGCTGTAATATTGAGTGCAATATATGAGGATGAACCCCAATACTGTTTGATTTATACTCTTTTGATACCTTCTCTATATTCACCTTAGATAAGGATTTTCCACTTTCAGACTTTGTTTCAATGCATTTAATTTCGTGACCTTCTGACAATAACCTTTCATAGACTCCAATATCCTTCATAACTGACATTGCATTTGATGAAAGCAATATTCCCGCCCCAGCAGGTTTGGATACCTATTGTTTTTCAAATATCGTTACCTCATGGCCATTGTTCAATAGGAGATTTGCGATGGTTAATCCACCAATTCCACAACCAACAATTCCTACTTTTTGCATTTTCATGACTGTCCCTCAAAAAATTCATTCTCTAAAAATCTCTTTAAATCAGAATTTTCTTTTTCTAAACTCTCATGAAAGCTTTTTCTCAATATTGGCCATAATAAATACACTAAAAACCCCTCTGCATTTATAGTTAATCTATTGCTTACGAGTTTTCCCTTGGCCTCTAAGGTATGTGTAGCACTCATGTTAATTCCGTAAACTTTGCCTTCCCAAGTAAATTCTTTTTTATCTTCAATTTTAGAAACCACCCAGCTAGTTGGGGGTAAACCTCTTTGCATAATCACGGCACTGCTACCGATCTCGAATTTATCATCACCTTTGATTACTTTGTTTACATTTGAGTTCCATTCGGGCCAGGAGCCTATGTCGATTGTAGTGTTCCAAACATCGTCAATTGATGCGTCTATATCTACATTATGGGTAATTTTCATTTCATAACTCCTTTGCTACCTTTATTTTGTATAGCCGATTAATGCTTCAACCAACTTTTATAAACCTCATTATCACCACTCATATCTTCATATGGCCAAACCATGCGATCACAAAACCACATTTTGCCAAGCCATGATGTAATTCAACCAGAGACAGTAGGGAGATATAAGTTTTAATATGAACCATTTATTGCAATAAAAAAACCAATCCCTGAAACAGTAGCTAAAAACAAGGCGCAATCTCTATGATGTGTAGGGATCTCTACCTCACTGCGCTTCGGCCATACTCTTCCCCCAAAGGTAACTTTAGAGGCCCAATTATTTATGCTATGTTTCATCATTCATACCCATTGGCTTCGTTAAAATTTTCATCCTACTCCTAAATTGATTTTTCAAACTATATCAACAAGTCTTTTGTTTTCCTTCTTGCCGAGTGCTCTATTTTCTGACCTTCACCTACCCTGAACAACATTTGTGGAGTCTCGCTTTCTTTCAATTGGGCCACTTTTCTAAATTCTTTATGAAGCAATGTCATATCGCTATATTCTTGTAAAACCTGACTCAATGGATGCATGGCCAGTCCTTCCTTATGTATTACCAAATTTATTCTTTGATAAGCTCTTCCTAGGTTCACCTGGTCTGTTCGACTATTTCCATTTGTACTTAATAAGACGTAGGCCGATGCGCTGTTAGTTTGATCGACTATTATCTTCATGCTTTCATCTTCAAATTTTTGCAGATTATTTTCGTAGCTCTTTCTACTAAAAACAAATGTCTCCAAAACAGAAGCGAGTAAAGGATTCATGCCCATCTGGCCGACACCAAATCCATCACGCATTTTATTTCTTTCCTTACCATTAACCCTAAACATCGCAAGTGTCTCAAGTGTTCTAGATTTTCTGCTCCCTTCAATTCTCATCGCTTCTATAGCAATTTTTGAAATATTCTTTACCATTTTCTTACGCTGAAAGACTTTTAAATTTAATCCATATTCATTAGATATTGTCTTTAGCTGATATTCTACTTTTTCTGGAAATTGAATTTTTCTGTAAGTACTCTTATTGGTGACCCTCTCAAACATTACCGTATATAGACCACTTTTTTCTGGACGAACTCGGCCCAAAGTTACTTTTGCGACAGGTAATAATCGTAGTGTTTTATTACTGTACTCTCCATCTGGAAATAGCTCAATATTTGCTCTATAACCTTGTTGTGAAGCTGCAATCGAAACATTTTCTAAAAAGGTTCCCTGGCCTATATGAATCTGCCGATAAAAGGGATCAGTTGCTGGCAATAACCTATCCCTATCAACGAAAAGATAAAAAACCTTCTCATCATTATCTAATTTTATATGCCAAGGCTGTTTATTATGAGGATTAGCGGCTAAACTTCCACATCTAATCAAACGCATTCTCAGGTCTATCGGCAGTTTATCTACTACCCAAGGATCAAGATAGGTTTTATCCATAACATTCGAGATACTCATTCCAATAGGAATACTCGTGATAACCCCCGTGGCAGCTGCAACTTTAATAAAATTTCTTCTATTCATAAAAACCTCCTAAAATTTCCAGCCGAGAGAGACGTTTGCAAAAACTCCAAAATCATGCGCTTTATGAACATCATTATTCGAAAAAACGAATTTATCATTATCTAAAGTCGTAGAAACATTTGGCCAATATCGAATATTTGGTACTATTAAAAAGTTTCCGAACAGAAATTCATAATAGGCCCCAATCCCAACAGTGGTCGTATCATATGACTTTTTTTGACTCGTTTTTTTATTTTCAACATTAAATCGATGATGCTTTAACTCTAATCGGACGTTAAACTGCTTAGTAACTCTGTATCCAACTCCACCCCCTGTTGAATAAGGCAAATACAAGTCGAGTCCTTGATTATTCTCTTCATCAGTTTGAGCAAGATCTCTCTTACTAGCAAGATCAAGATTGAACCCGTGGGAGTATTCAAATATCCAATTATCTGTTAAGTAATTTATCTCGATATTTCCTCCCTTAATAAGTAACTGAGAAATACCAAAAACTATATTTGTTTCGGCGACTGCTTGATGCATAAAAATTAGAGTTGTCATAGTAAGAAAAATCGTTTTAAGCTTCATTATCTACCTCCTTTTTCGCTCTTGTATGAATGTAATATTAACAGAGAAGTAAATTGGAAAGAATGGCGGAAACGGCCAAAATATGTCCGATCCGGCCAAAGGATAATTTATGGAAGATACAGTTTATAATTATGTTGTTTTTGATCTCCTAAATGGTTTGGATGAATTAGGAATAGAGAGGTCAAAGATTCTTTCGCAACTAAACCTAACTGAAAGTGACTTAAAAAATGACATGAGAATTCCCATGGATAAAGTTGAAGAAATTTGGTCAATGTTGATTAAGAAATCACCTGATCCTGCTATAGGGTTAAAAGTTAGCCTTAATACCGACCCTAAAGAATATGGAATTTTTGCAGCATTATATTTTTCATCTAAAAATGCCTTACAAGGGATGCGAATGTATGAAAAATACATCAATCTTATTTCTCATTATGATTTTTTAAAACTTGAAATAGTTAATGATGTTGTGAAACTCTCGTACAATTTTCCAGACTTACCTCACAGTATTCAGGTAATTGAAAGAACTTTTGTTATGGCACTCGTTTTAACTAATAAAATTTCTACTAAAATCGTAAGGCCACTTTCGCTTAACCTTGTTCATCAAAAACCTGAATATTATAGAGCCTATACCGAAATTTTCAACTGTGAGATATCTTTTTCAAGCGAACAGAACAATATGATATTTAGTAGAGAAGATCTAGAACGTGAAAACTTAGTACAGAATAATTACCTTAATTTGATATCAACTAATCATGCAGATAAACTATTAGACCAAGTCAAAATGAATACACCTTTCATTACTCGTGTCACGAACATACTTATGAATAATGTTTCTAACACCAACTTTGGATTAAGTAATCTAGCAAAAGATTTAGGAATGAGTGATCGCTCAATTAGAAGGAAGCTGCAAGAAGCTGATCTTAGTTTTATTCAATTGAAAAATAAAATCAGAATGGATATTTCTATAACTATGCTTGATAAAAACCATACTATTCAAGAAGTCACTTACTTCTTAAATTTTTCTGATCAAAGTGCCTTTTCAAAAGCTTTTAAAAAATGGACTGGTGTTTCTCCAGCTAATTATATAAAAGTTAAATAATTACTCAAAAAACATCATGGGCCAAACTATGCTTTAAGGTGTCCTACCGGTTCACAAAAGTTCGATCATGATTCCCAACACATATCACTTTCATAAAATTAGGTGGCCAGAAGGATATGAGTGCGAAAATTGTCAATCCAACTCAAATTGTATAATTTCTTGAAATTTTGATACAAAAAAAAAGCCCCTAATTGAAGCTTGATCTGTCTAACGTCTGGTGGAGGAGTTTTATCACACAATTACTTTTTTGCTTTCTTTCAAGGTCAATGATTCTGGAAAATTATGATATCTGCATGAATACAAACTTTAACAAATTTAAATATTATTTTAAACCTATTTTCATAAATCTCATTAAATAAAATTTATTTTGGTAGTGGCAACGAAATATTTAAAAAATTAGAGATTTGGTCTAACGCCCATAAATCGCTAGGATCGAAGTTGAAAACAGTTCTATAAAAAATGTCTTTTATGACACCTTTAACCTCGTCTTCATTTCAATCCTTATTTATTAGTGACTCATGCCTTTCATTATCAAACAACATTTCTAGTTCCTTAACTCTGAGACTGGGTTCTCTCTCAACCCAACTCTATATTTCATAATTTCAAATAACTTCTTATTGTGAAAATAACGCAGTTTTACTCGTGGTCCAAGCATAGTAGTATTATCCATTCCAATTATATGGAAGTCCTCTTTTAACTTTAAAACAAGAATCTTATTATTTAATATGTGATGACATGAATCGACTTCGTCAAACTCCTTAGTATTCTCAATAATCATTTCTAACATACGTTTATAGATTCCCTGACCACGATATGGCCCTTCAACCAAAGACATATACATCATAAATCTATTCTTCGTTTCTGCTCTTCCCCAGGATAGACCGATTAATTTATCGCCATCATATGCTCCGACTCGCACAGTTTTACCTTTTTGTTCAAAAGTGCAGTCACCTTCAAAGTAATACTCCCAAGAAGGAATAAATATGCCATCGGCTTCAAGATTCTTTTTAACTAAAATATCAAAAAACTCTTTGGGGTATTCATCAACTAACTTAATATTTATAGTCATATTGACCTCATTAACTCTGCTAGTTCTTCATTTCGACTAGACAATTCATTCATCACATTATTTTTATCTAGCTCACTTCTGTTCTGACTTAATTTAAACTTAGATTGAATTTCTTTGACTTGAATTTTAATTCCAACAATTCCCTTAGATAAACCCCTAAGAAAGTCTTTATCAACAGAATCCTTCCACGAACTATCATTTTCAAATTTATCAGAAAGTTCCATTACAGATTGCAGCAGCCATTCAGATGAGTCTGTGATTCCTGCAACACCTTTCATTATTACAGTTGAATAATTCCACGTTGGAACATCCTTAGTGGGATTCTCATACCAAGATGGAGAAATATAGTCATGAGGTCCATCAAACATTACTGTTACACTAGGGTTATCCATTAAATACTTCCAGTGAGGATTCGGTCGAGCAAAATGTCCTTCTAAATAGAGTTGCCCCTCTTCGTCCTTTAGCATCAGTGGAATTTTAGAAATATTAGATACTGTATTCTCTCCACAAGAGATAAGAGTTGCAAAAGAGTTCTGACGGACAAACTCTAATACCTTTTCTTTATCTTCAACTTGAAAATGTGGAGGTGAATACATCATGACAATGACTTCCTCATCTGGATATTTTTTTCAGTTCTTGATATTTCGGCAAAACCTGACTTTTCATAAAACCTAATTGCACAGTCGTTTTGCATCCTTACATTTAAGAAATATTCACTCACATCAAAGTTATTTAAAATATATGACTCAATCTCACTTAGTAACTTCTCTGAATATCCCTTTCCTCTATAGTTATCATCTAAGTAGACAAAACAAAGAGATAATCCTGTTTCACTAGAGTATCGTAGAGCAGAATGACCAATAGTTTTACTTTCTTCCAGAAGTAACAAGGAGATTGAGGGATTGGTGTCTCTTGTATAGAAGTTTAGCCAATATGATTCATCAAATGGAAAGGCAGCGCTTGGATTAATTAGCTTCACTTCTTCCTCACTCTTAAGTGAATTTGTAAGAAATGACATATCCAATGTTTTGTTTTCGATTAATTCTAATTTCATGAATTTTATTTACCACACCAAAAACCCAATGAAAACTTGAAACAAGAAGCCAACGTAGACTGCGAAACCATCTTAGAACTTTCCAAGATAAAACTTAAGAAACTATCGTGGGAACGATTCCCAAAAAGGCATGAGTGGCAACTATCTCTACCAAACATAACCAAGCTTAATCATAAAGCCCACTTGCTTCGATTCAGTAGGGTAATTTTGCTTAAGAGAGGCAGGTTCAATAGGACTTTGTTCTTCACCAGTAACTTTTGAATAAATAAGGGAACCACCAAAGGCAAATCCCTTATCTTTAGATAATGAAAAGTTCACATTATGCTCTATACGATCTTCTAAGCTATTTCCATAAATTAATTGATTAACAACTGTTTGATCTTGATCCCTATAACCTTCTTGATAGAGTCGTCCGGTGTAACCAACGGCAACGCCGAATACTTTTGCTTCTATGGTTCCAGTGAGACGATTACGGGGTTCTGGTGCAGGGGCAGTTGCTTCTTCCTGTAACCCTAATTCTGGATTCATGAATCGTTCAACGGCGACTTCAAAATGAAAAGCCTTTGTGAGCAACCCAACTCCCACCCCAACAAACCTGCCATTTGGGGATGAGCTACCTGCCGGTAGGCTCGGTCTTGTAGATATCACAACCTGATCTGCACTCATTATTTCATAGTAAGTTGAAAACCTTAATGGACCTAAGGGAAGAGAAAGCCCAATTTTAACACCAAGAGAATCTCGAGTAATATTCTCATTTGATATAATGACATCATCACCTGTGGCCCCCTGATCAAAAATAAACTTTTGCTCTAATTCAAAATCTTGTTTTGTAAACTGTAATCCTAAGAAGTTCCAAAAAGCTACAGCAACCTGAATTTGATAGAAGGTAACATCAGAAGATATATCAAAATTATCTGCTCCACCTTCTATCAGAAGGCTTCTGCTCCCTGATTGTAAGATGAATGAAGCCTCTGTTGTAATGAAACCACCTTTCTTTCCACCGCGAAAAGCAGAAAAACCTGTTATTTTTGAATCAAGTTTAGAGTTTTCTGATTCATTTATTACCTGACTTTTTTCATATTTATCGGAATTACCAATAAAAGTATATTGCCCAAACGTTCTACCACCAACTACAGCGGGATTGATAGATTTCATTTCCGAGAATAGTGACGCCGCTGCCATCTGCGAATGAGCAGGACTTGACATTAAAAGACAAAAAAGTGCGGTTATAGTTTTTTTCATTAGTATATTATCTGTCAAAAATGTCTTTTTTTATACTTATGGTAATTACTTCTTATATTTTTGCCAAAAAAGATTGAGAATCAAAGAAATATTATCGCGTCCTTGCAACCAGTGTTAGTGCATATTTTTATGTTTTTTGTTGGGAAACTTCTGCTCTAAGCAAAAAGGTGAATTCAAAACTTCATGTATCTGAGAGGGCGAAAGACCCAAAAATTGGCCCAACCGGAACGAAAATAAAGACTCTTGTGTGCTATTACTTTTTCCAGTAAATCCATATTTACTAAAACTTTTTTCTTAGCATCGGAATTAAGTAAACAATAAAAGTCGTAGAAATGTCTTGATTGTCTCTCTGGAACAACCTTTCCCTCAGGG
>Ga0316206_1000687_pt1 | contig 39730 bp, 30 predicted proteins | sample 6monthpyrite_MG_FD_204942 | JGI IMG/M metagenome (GOLD analysis project Ga0316206, IMG submission 204942) | Microbial mat bacterial communities from mineral coupon in-situ incubated in ocean water Damariscotta River, Maine, United States -... | ecosystem: Environmental > Aquatic > Marine >...
AGAGCACGCGCAGGGATTGTTTTCCAAGCGGAAGCGAAAGGGCAGGCAACAGGTTGGAGCGACAGAAGTTCGAACAGCTTGCCCTCGAGCATCTTGATGCGGTGTATCGGATGGCGCTTCATCTCTCCCGCCGGCCTGAGGAGGCCGACGAGTTGGTTCAGGAGGTGTATATCCGGGCATTCCGTCCGAAGACCATCGAACGGTTTGAGGACAAAAGTGCGCCAGATGATCCATTATCGGGGTCTGGAGGCATGCGATCGTGGTTGTTTGCGATCTGTCACAATGTCTTCTACACCCGGATCAAGAAGGAAGCCCGTCAGCCGATGGCTGTTGAGGAGTTCTTCAATGAGTCGTCGAGCGAACCGATGCCCGACGAGGCACCGCCGGTGTGGGATCGGACGGATCTCGACTGGGAGCATGTCGATGGCCGATTAAAGTCGGCGATCGAGGATTTGAAAGACGAGTACCGCGAGGTGCTCATGTTGTGGGGCGTCGATGGGCTCAAGTACCGTGAGATCGCAGAGATCGTCGGGGTCCCGATCGGCACCGTGATGAGTCGGCTTCACCGGGCGCGGAAGCTCTTGGCCGACAAGTTGATGAGCGACGAAGAAGTCGTCGATGATCTGGGGCTTCGGATGCTCTCATCCGGGTCCAACGAGTGAAGAGTGAAGGAAGCAAGAACCCGTACAAACTGTACATCAGGGGGAACAAAGGAGCGCCAATCGGCGCAATGAACGAGCCATGACCAACGAACACAATCATCCCGAGCACGCACAGGACCCGCGTGAGCCGATGAACATTGCCGCACTGCTTCGTGCAGCCGCCGATGGCGAGATCGATGAGCTCAGTGATGCCCAGCGCGCCGAGCTTGATGGTTATCTTGCGGATCACCCCGAAGGCGAGTCCCAGATCGGCTTCGAGCGGGCGCTGCGAATGAGTTGCTCGCGTTCGATGAGCGCCCCGTCGTGCCCGGATGCCCTCCGCGCCAAAGTGGTCGCCATCGCGGTCCAGGCCCAAGAACAAGAACAAGATCAAAACTACGCGCAGCAGATCGAAGACGCGGGGCGCTATACACGCTCGAAGAGCTTCTGGTCCCGCTCGCCGATGCTCGGGGCTGCAGCCGCCCTGCTCATTGTCACCGCCGGTGCACTGATCTGGCAGAGTGTCTCGTTCACAACCACCTCGACGCCGAGCGGGCTCAATATCCAGCAAGCCAACTACTACAGCCGAGTGAGCGATTTCGTTGTCCGCGAGCACACCCGTTGCTGCGACGATAAAGCCGCCGAAGCCAAGCTCGTCGAGCACGACATCGGGCGCGCCACCGAATACTTCAGCCAGGCCTTCGGGCACCCGATCAGCGTTCCCGATATGGAGCAGGTTGACGGGCAGATCGAGTTCTTCGGCGGCGGCGACTGCTCCGTCCCATCGACGCCGCGCTCAGGGCACCTCCGCTTTGATGCCATCGCGCCCGACGGGCAGCGCATCTCGCTGAGCCTGTTCATCTCGCCCGACCCCGGGCTGCTCCCGCTCGAAGAAGGGCTGATCTATACGATGGATTCAGAAGCCTGCACTGCTGCGGGCACTCGGCTCTTCGCCTGGGTCAGCGACGGGCTCCAATACCTGCTCGTCTCCGAAGCCGACGACGAGATGTGCGCCAAGGTCCGCGGCCTGATGCAAGCACCAACGACCTTTGGCTCGCTCTGATCGAGCCATCCAAGCCTCTTCTCCTTATGTGAACACCCGGTCTTGCCCAAGGCCGGGTGTTTTTTACAAAAAACGCAGTTTCGGCGCTCCCATCACCCAGAATATATGAACCCGATCCACGATGAACCGAGTATGATAGAGAGACACAAGGAGTGCCCGATGCCCATGCTCAACACCGCCTATCAATCTGCTCCGAGACGAGCGATGCCGATCCTGCTCGGTTTGATGCTCGCAGCATTCTCAGGGACCGCGTCGGCACAAAACGCGCTCGGTGACGGCACCGCCCTCGACGCAAACACAGGACAGCAAGGACGGAGAAACTATCAGCGGACCAGCCTCGCTGATGAACTCCGGTTCCGCAACGCGATCGCCACCGGCAACGCCCCCGGGGGGCTGAGCTTTCGCGGCGATCTGGGATACCGCGCCGCCGGCGAGTTCTCTGGCGAGATCGGGTCTGACTCGCTCTTCGCCTTCCGAAGAGATTCGCTCTACTCCGGGCTCGCGGGCATGGGCATCAGGGGAACCGACGCCATCCAGTACCAGTTCGCCCTGACCACGGGTGCCGCCCCACCACAAAACCTGATGGGGGATCTTTCGCTCTATCGCGATACCTATTACAACCCGAGTACCTATGCCCAGTACGGGGCCGGCTCGACCACCCCCAACGGGATCTCAGGCTCCACCATCGGATACAACCAAGCCAATGCGGATCTTGATCCGCGGGGCAAGCTGCTCTCGGCACCGAACTTCACCGCGGCGAACAACGGGCTCCCGACTGGCTTTGAGACCGGCTCGATGCTCGGGACGCTGCGTTCTTCTTCAACTTACGCGACGACCACCAACCTCCAGCCTGCGCTGCTCTCGGTTTATGCCGAGGGGATCGACCGCAAACCGATCGGGCTCATCGCTTCGCCTCTGCTCGGGATCACCTCGACCCCGATGGCCACCGATGAGGTCAAGCCCGAGAACCCGCTCGTCGCCCGCCCGCCCAACGCGATCACCGATCCAACCGCTCCCCGCGGGCGAGAATCTACCCGACTGACGACTTCCTACGACGAACTCGTCGAGCAGATGCGAGCCCGCGTTGAAGCCCTCCGCGAGACCAATGACGAAACCGGACAATCCACCATCAAACGCAGCGAGACCAACGACGCCTGGCTTGTCCGCCAGATGCAGGAGATCCGTGAAAAGGTCTACGGCACAAAGCCCGCCAACGATGGCGATCCTTCCCAGAAAGTTGACGAGCAAGGCAATCCGACAACCGATCCCAACGATCCAAACACGACCGATCCAAACACGACCGATCCCAACGCGGACCCGGCCCATGTGTACATCCCGCCGATGGGCAATGTCACCGTTGATCCGGACAACCCGGTCAACAAGGCGATCGAGAAATCGATGCGCGGCGTGAACGCAGACAATCGGGGAATCAATCTTTACGATCCGACCTCGATCGCGATCGACCCCGAGACCCTCGAGGTGCTCCGGGGCAGCGATGCCGCCGAGATCGATCAGCTTCTCGATCCGGGGGCCGCCACAAGAAATGTCTACAGCGAGCACATCGCTGCTGGTCAACGCCTGATCAACGAGGGGCGATTCTTCGACGCTGAAGAACGCTTCACCCACGCCCTGTCGATCCAGTCCCGCGATGTCCCGGCCCAGCTCGGTCGCCTCCACGCCCAGATCGGCGCCGGGATGGTGCTCAGCGCTTCGGTGAATCTTCAATCGCTTTTCTCGCAGCACCCCGAGCTGATCTCATCGCGCTATTCGGGCAAGCTGCTCCCGGGCAAAGTCAGGATCGATTCGCTCATCGCCGAGCTCAAAGAACGCTCGGGGATCACCAAGCCCAAATACACGATCAGGCTCATAGAGAGCGATCGGGTCCGGGTCTCGGCGGCGCTGCTGCTGAGCTATCTTGGGTACCAGATCGACGATCAGGACTCGGTCATCGCCGGGCTTATGCTCGTCAAGGATCTCGGGACCGATATGGACCGGCGATTCGCCAGCCTGCTCGCCCAGATCTGGCTCGGGGCCGATGTCTCCGGGACCGATCCACAGCCGGGTTCCACCCCAGATTCTCCATAACGGACCAGCGCGGACCACCCGATTGAACTCTCGACCAAAGAAGCACATGCAGATAGATAAACCGGTGCTCCCGCGGGGGCGCTCGCTCCATGAGTACTGGACGACGGGCACGATCTCCTCGTTGTGTGAATCACTCAGCGCCCTCGGGGGCGTCAAGATCGAGCTCCGCGACGAGCGAGGGCTCGTGCTCGAAGCAGGCTCATACCCAAAGAACCAAGGGCTCATCCGCCCGATCCCCGAAGGGGCATCGATTTTTCCCATCGAGATCCTTGCTGAAACCATCGGCTCGATCGTGGTCTACCCGGACCCAGTGCAGAAGCAAGCAGACGCCGGCGATGCTCATCAGCTTATCGAGCGCATCGCCAAGCTCATCGCGATGACCGCCTCCGAGATGTGCACCGATGTCTCTGAGCTCCGTTTTCATGTCGACGAGATCGCGGTGCTCTACAAGCTCTCCTCGCTGCTCGTGCGGGGCGGACGGGTCATGGATATGCTCGGGCTCACGCTCGAGCTCGCACTTGAGGTCCTCGGGCTTGATGCCGGAGCGATCATGCTCTTGCCCGAAGATGCAGTCGGGATCGCGCATACCGAGATCGAGAACGAGCTCGAACGATCCGCATCGATCGGGCTCTCCGATGCATGGCTTGCCAACCCGACCCCGCTCTCCAAGGAGCGGATGTTTGATCGCGAGAGCCTCGCCGGCGAAGTGATCGTCTGCAAGAACCTGTCCAAGGACCCACGAGTGCTGGTGCCCGAAGAGTGCCACGAGGAGGGGCTTGTCGCGTTTATCGGGGCGGGGATGGTCTTTGATGGTCGCCCGATCGGGGTCATCCGTCTCTACGCCAAGAGCGAGCGGGAGTTCTCTCACGCCGAGCGCAAGCTGATCCGATCCATCGGGCAATCCGCCGCCGCCGCCGTCGAGCAGGCGAGATTGCTCAAGCTCCAGGCGCGCGAGCGCCGGACGCGCCGCTCGCTCAAGATCGCCGGCGCGGTCCAGAAGCGGATGCTCCCCGAGGTGACCCCGACCCACCCGCGCATCGAACTCGCCGGGCGCTACCACCCGAGCCAGGAGATCGGGGGCGACTTCTACGACCTCTTCAATGTCCGTGACCAACTCGGGGTGCTCGTGGGCGATGTGGTGGGCAAGGGCGTCGTCGCGGGGTTGCTCATGAGCGCCGTCCGCGCCACGCTCCGGGCGTACGCCGAGCTCAGCGATGATCTTTCTCGGGTGATGATCCGGACCAATGATGCGGTTTGCCGAGATACGACAGTGGCGGAGTTTGTCACGATCTGGTACGGGATGATCGATCCCCAATCGTTGACGATGCGATATGTCGTCGCCGGGCACGAGTCGCCGATGCTCGTACGCAACGATGGGTCTGGGTGGACGATCCGCACGCTCGAGGGCTTTGGGATGGTCGTGGGGGTGCTCGAGCACGAGGACTACACGATGCACACCATCGAGCTCAAGCCCGGCGACTACCTCATCGCCTATACCGACGGGATCACCGACGCGATGAACTTCGAATCCGAGCGATTCCAGAGGCATCGCCTCGAATCATCGATCTTTGAGTTCCTCGAAGATTCACCCAGCGCCAGCGCCTCCGATGTCCTCAAAAGAATCTTCTGGTCGATGCGTCAGTTTGTCGGGCTCGCCGATCAGACCGACGACGAGACGCTGGTGGTGGTGAAGATTCGGCAATAGGCAATAGGCAATAGGCAATAGGCAATAGGCAATAGGGATTTGGCGTGATGGGCGCATGAAAAAGCCGCCCCCAATGGCGCGGCCTGTGGTGGTTCGTTGTTGGTCTTTAGGCTGCCCAGGGGCCGTCGTCTTCAGCATCGAGCCAGTCGGCCATCCGGAGGGGCTCGTAGAGCTCGTCGACCTGCTTAGAAAGGCGATCGAAGTTCCCCTCGACCCTGTTCAATGCCTGCTCGACGCGTGCGATGCTGTCCATGCCTTTTTCTCCATGCGTTCCATCCTCGCCAGCGTCTCTGAATCGTCGCTGAGCGGTGGAAAAGGGCAACGGTTGAGGGGGTTGAATCTCTGTTTCGGTCTCGGTCTCGTCCCGATGAAGCTTTAGGTAGGGCATCGATCACCTCCTTGGACAACGGCGTGCACCATTGAGCGTGCATTTGATATCGTCTCAAGGTTTCGTGAACTCAAGCCCAATCCGCCAACACGGTTCCGGTTGAATGGATTGGTTGCTCTGGGGGGACGCATGCCCAACCTATCGGCCCGCGCTCCTCGACCGGTTGAGTCTTTGGGTGTCAGGTTTCTTGAGCGGGTGCGGTGGGCGATTCCGGCGATTCTTGGGACTCAGGCGGGTTCTGGGGCGATTGAGCCCCGATCTGAGGCTCAACCCCCGCCATGATCCGCCCAAGATTCTCGCGATGCTTATAAATCACCAGGATCGCGAGCCCCAACGCCACGATCAAGAACGGCATGCCATAGTTGGGGATGCCGTTCTTGATGAGCTCGATCTCACTCGCCGAGAGCTGCTCCCAGTCGGTCCTCGTGGATGCCTGACGCTCCATGAGCGTTTTGTACTGTGCAAAGACCAGCCAGACCCACAACGGCAGGCTCGCCGCCGCGACCGTCGATGCCAGGCTGATATAGCGCCAGAGTATCAGCACCACCAGATAGACCACCAACGCCCCCGCCGCCGGGATCGTCATCGCGGGTATGACCCCGATCATTGCGCCCAGGGCCGTGGCGACCCCCTTGCCGCCCTTGAATCCGAGCCAGGGCGTGAACATATGCCCGAGTACCGCTGACGCCATCACCGCCACCCACCAGAAGGCGTCGCTGGTCTCGACGCGCATGGTGCCCAGCGTGCCCATATAGTGACCGGCGATGAGCGTAGGCATCATGCCTTTGGTCATATCGAGCAAGAAGCACCCGAAGAAGTAGCGTCGCCCCAGTGCTCTGCCGAGGTTGGTCGCTCCGATGTTGCACGAACCGACCTTGCGGATATCGATGCCACGGGCTTTTCCGATGAGGAACCCGAAGGGGATCGAGCCGGCGACAAACGCGATCGGGATGAAGTACCACCACTGCATAGGGGGAGTCTATGGGCTAGCGTCCGAGGAAGCGGGCCGAGAGCACGGATTTGATGCCCGCAAAGACCTCGTTCGGGGTGCCCTTGGCATCGACGCGAAGATATCGCTTGGCATCCGGGTCCGACTCGAGCAGCGAGCGATACCCCTGGCGGACCTTGGCGTGGAAGGCGGCGCCCTTGGCTTCCATGCGATCGAGCAGCGGGTTGAGCCGAGAGGCCGCCGTCACCTGATCGACATCGAAGATCAGTGTCGCGTCCGGCGCCATCCCGAACATCGCGATCCGGGCGACCTCGCTGATCTCCTCGAAGGGGATGCCGCCCGCGGCCCCCTGATAGGCATAGGTCGAGGCGACAAACCGATCCGCGACGACCAGATCACCCGCTTTGAGCGCCGGGTCGATGATCTGCTCGCAGAGCTGGGCCCGCGAGGCCATATAGAGCAGCATCTCGCACCGGAGCGACATCTCATCGCGGTCGAGGTGCTCAAGGAGCGCATCGCGGATCTTCTCACCGATCTCGGTGCCCCCTGGCTCGCGGACCTCGGTGACGCTGATCCCGGCGCGTTTGGTCGCGTCGAGAAAGAGGCTGAGTTGAGTGCTCTTGCCCGAGCCGTCGGGCCCGTCGAAGACGAGGAACTTGCCCGTCAGCGCATCGGCGAGTTCAAGCGAGAGATCCGTGCCTGAGTGTGCATCGGAGGAGACGGGATGGGGTTCGTTCGTCGGCTTGGTCATGGTGTTGTTGCTCACGGCGATGAGTGTAGCCGCTTGCGTGCTGCGGTGATGCGTTGACGCCACGGAGATCCGCCGAGATTTTGATCGATGAGTTCGAGCCTTGTGATGTGTCGCAGCGCGTCGGCTCGGTCGCGCTCGGTGCCGTGGTCGGCGATGGATTCGAGCATCAACGACCACGCCTGCCAGTAAGTGCTTGTGTGCTTCCCGGTTGCGTCGATGCGATCGCTCAGCGAGCTCAATGCAGCGAACGCTGTGCGGCTTTGTCCGAGTCGATCGAGCGTCTGGGCCCGCATCAACTCGAGCTCTTCGCTCGCTTCGCCCTTGGCTTTGGCATCGCTGATGAGTTGATCGATCGATGCCAAGGCGGTCTGGGGATCAACCTCAATTTCGTCGATCGCGGCCCGCTTTGTCCACATCGAAGCCCCCGGGATGCTGAACCGCTCAGCCGCATCGCGCATCCGGAGCCCGAGCCCCTGACGGATCTGGGGATCATCAAACCGATCGAGCATCCCCAGCACCGTCTGCTCGTAGAGCTGCCCCGCCAGCACCCCCTCGCGGGTGTTGGGCGTGATCGGATCGAGGATATCGAGCCGGGCGAAATCCGTGAACAGCTCCGCCAGCGCCAACCGCCAGAGATCGATCTCGGTATGCTCGGGGAACCGGCGGACCGCGTAGCTGAGCCGATCTCGCAGCTGGGCCTTGTCGTGCTCGGGGGTGGCGTGGATCGCCCCGGCGATCGCGTCGGGTGCGTGGGGGTGCTCGGGGAAGCGCTCGGCGAGTTCGGTCAGCGCCGATGCCGAGCGGGCGCGGGCATCGGTGGTGTTGATCGCCTGCCCAAGGACCCCGAGTGTCCAGAGCGCATCGCCAGCAACCCCGGGCTCGTCGGTGCGCTGGGCGATCTCGCTGAGGAGTTCGATCGCCCGCTCGCGCCCCGCGATGGAGTGCGACATCGTGTTGGCTGCAGCGAGGAGCACCTCGATGGGGAGCTGAGTATCGGCGGGCGGAGCCCCGGTAGATGCCAGGATCAACGCGATGCGGGTGTCGATGTAGTTGGCGATCGGCTCGTTGGATCGTGCAGCGTTGCGGATCTCGATCATCGGGGCCCACGGGTGGTCTTTGTCTTCTCGGAGCCGAGCTTTGGTCATCGCCTCGCGTAGGATCAGCCCCCAGACCGCGTCGACGGCCCCGTTCTCGGTGACAAACGGGCGCTGTGTGTCGATTTGTCCGAATCGGTCTTCCGCACCGCCCATCGAGATCCACGCCAAGATCGCCTGGGCACGGGTGGATTCGTCGAGCCCGAGTTCGTCGTCGAGCTCGATCAACTCGGAGATTGCCCCCTTTGCTGTGTCATACTCGCCGATCTGGGCGCGGGCGAGGGCCACGACGAGCACACGCTGGGCATCGGTGTTGGGCTCGGAGTACATCACGGCTCCGAGCGTTTCGACAATTGAACGCAAACGATCGCTGGGGATCGAGCCGGGCCCGGCGAGGGCGGTGAGCAGAGTCGCCTGGGCATCGAGGATCGCGGCCCGCCCATCGGCGCCAATGAGTGGGCGGACGAGCCTTTGTATACTCCGGGCACCTTGGATGCCCCGCTCTCGCTCGGTGCGATCGGCGTAGGCATAGAAGATCGAGAAGCTCGTCCCCGAGGCCGTGAGCGACGCGAAGAGATCGCCCGCCGAGGCGATCCGCTGCTCGTTGCTTGCCCCGATCGAATACGCGTCGCTCTCCTCGGGCTCGTCGGGCGCGATCAGATCGTCGTAGGTAACAACGCGATAGTCGCTGTTGCCGTCGCCGTGGAAGGTGGCGATGGCGCGCATGATCCCGGTGGGGTCCTCGTCGAGGAGCTGGATGGTCTTGATGACGGTCGGGCGTTGTTGCGTGCGCGGGCTGAGCGGATTGAGTGTGTTGAGTTCGGAGAGGATCGCCCGTTGCCCCTGGGCCCATCCCATTTCGGTGCGTTCGATCGAGCGGGTGATGAGCAGCACCAGATCGGGCCTGAGCGCCAGCGCCGCCTTGAGCCCGTCGACGGGGTTGGAGCGACCGCGTGTCTGGATGGTGGTCAACCAGTCGTTGACGATCTGCTTGTTGGCGATGCTCGCGCGGGCGAGCCGGGCGTTGTTGATCGGGGCGTTGCTCGTTGTGAGCCCATCGAAGGAGCGGAAGAGCACGACCTGAAAGCGCTGCGTGGGCGAGAGCCGATCGATCGAGCGGAGGAGCTGGGTCTGGAGATACGCGAATGAGTTGGCTGTTGCGCCCGAGCCATCAACGACATACACAATTGTGCGTGCCGCCTTGGTCTGCACACCCGCGAAACGGACGGTTGGGGGGGCGGCGCTCTGCGGGCTGGCAATGTGGGCGTTGGCCGATTTGAGCGCAGCGAGCGCGACGGGGTCCATCGCGGGCTTGGCAGCATTAAGCGCCCCGAGCCGGGCGAGTTCGAGCTCAATCGAACTCGGTTGCTTGGGTGATTCCTTTGTGACCCTTTGCGATGGGTCGGTCTCGGGTGTTGTTGGCTTGGTCTTTGGATCGGAGGTGTCCGTCGGCAGATCAGGCGGGGCGGGGAGGGCGAGTTCTGCGATCGGCGTTGTTCGGCGTGGGGGCGATTGGGCGCTGATCTGCATCCCGATGTAGGCAACGATCCCGATGAGCACCGCGTGGACCGCGATCGAGATCCCCGGGGGGAGGGTCCATCTGATCCATTCGTTTCTCATTGATACATCGCCGGGGTGATTGAGCGTCGGGTTTAGGGCGTCGGGTTGGGTGTGCGGTCAAAGGCCGTGCGGTCCTGCTGCGGCGTATCGCCCGCGGGCTTGGTCTTGGAGGCTTTGGCCGCCTTGGGATCGCCGTGGAGATACGGGTCGCGCCGCGCGGGCTTGAAGAGCATCCGATCGATCCCGATGGGCCCCGAGCCGAGGAAGAAGACCGCCAGCGACATCGCCGCCAGCGCCAGCTGCCACAGGAGCTCGATGTACGACATCGGCGCCCACGGATCAGCGACCCGTGGGATAAACCCGAGGATCGCATCGCTCGAGTGCAACGCCGCCGGGCCGAACTGGGTCATCCACAACGCGGTGAGCATCACACTGAGCGTGCCCAGTGCGCTGATCCGGGTGAGGAGCCCGAGGAGCAGGAAGACCCCCGCGCCGAGTTCGGTGATCGCCGCTGCCCATGCCAGAATCTTCGCCCAGGGCTTGGACGCGACCATCGCGGGCATGGTTGGAATGATCGGATTCGATTCGGCGGTGAGCCCCGGGTCGCCCGCCTTCGAGAGCATCAGCGCGATGGTGTAGACCCTTCGGATCTCCATCGGTTCTGGGAAATCGGCAGCGGCGTATCGCGTCCCGGTGTACTGCACTGATTGGAGTGATGCTTTGTCTTGTTCGCTCGTCGATTGATCGGGATCATCATCGTCGGCGGGGGGCGAGAGCTGCTCGATGATCTCATTGGCCTGATCGATGAGATCGTCGCCCGTCGGCTCATCGGCGGGCTCTTCTTCGTCAGGAACTTGGGGATCGTCAACAACCGCTTGAGGGGGCTCCGTGGGTGGGGTTTCCGCATTATCTGTCGGATCTGTTGTACTCGACGGCGCATCCGGTGTGGTGGGCATGACGCCGATGTTGGCCAAGCGAGCGGCATCATCGCCGGAGACGAGGGTCGTGCCTACGAGTTTGCCCGTTCCGGCCCAGATGAAAGTGATCCCGAGGACGAGCCTGAGAAAGAATGAAGGCAGTGTCAGTGCCACCTGTTCGCGCAGCCGCATGGTATTCCCCTGTCTATAGATGCGTAATCGACCCCCATAGAATACATGATATAGGGCATCAGGAGACGACACATCTCAAGAATCTGATCGGTTCCCACTGATAATGTACGCCAATCATGCCGATTGGTGCGATGGTTCGGGGGATTGTTGACCCAATCGGTTCTCTTGGGCGTATTGTGTACCCGGAATCCCCGTCGCGGATGTGGCGGAACTGGCAGACGCGCTAGATTTAGGTTCTAGTGGGGTAACCCGTGCAGGTTCGATTCCTGTCATCCGCATTTGGCATTGATCCCGTTCGATCAACCATATAAAACGCCCGGAGCAATCGCTCCGGGCGTGTGTGGTTTGGGAGGCTCTCGGTCTTATGGGCAGCCGGCGTTGAACTCGGTGAGGAAGTCGGAGACATCGAAGAAGTTGAAGCTGCCGTCGCCGTTGAGATCCGCCGAGGGATCCTGTGCGCTAAAGGCACTCAGGAACGCTGAGACATCGAAGAAGTTGAGCGAGCCGAATGGCTCGGCGAGGTCCGCCGGGTTGCATCCGCTCGGGGAATCGACGCACACCAACTCGACAAGCTTGACCGCATCAACACCGGCTTCAACAACCGAGCCGTCGAAGAGATCCGAGACCACGAATCGCACGCGGAGTTGGCTCGATGGGTTGGCAAAGATTGAGCCGACATCGAAGGCCTGCTCGAACCACCCGCCTCCGGCGTCTGGATCGCCCGGCCCGAGGGTGTCGATGGTGGTCCACGACCCGCCGTTGTTGTTCGAGAGTTCGACGGTCATCGAGTCATCGACGACGCCGACATTATTGGAATACCACAGCGCGTAGGTGAGGGTGGTGTTGCCGCCCGATGCGTCGAGCGCCGGCGAGGTAAGTATTGTGGTGCCGCCGTCGACATCGGTGTTGCCCGCGCCGTTCTCGGTGAGGTAGCAGCGTCCCGAGCCGTCGAAGTCGCTCGCCGGATCACCGCGTCCGCCGTCGCCGGCGGGGACCCCGCGTTCCCAGGCGCCCGCCGAGACCGAGCCCGAGACGGACCACCCGGTGTTGGTCTGGAAATCATCCGTAAAGAGTTCGGTGGTGGACGAAACAACCCCGGCGCTGAGCACGCTTGCCGGCGCATCGCTCGGGAAGGTCGAGCTGAACCCATCGGTGGTTGTTGCCGAGAAGTAGTAGCTGATGTCGCCGCCGCAAGGCACGGATGGGAGGGTTGCCGAATAGGTCCCGTCGCCGTTGTCGCTCATGGCGATCGGTGAGAACCCGTTGCCCGAATCGAGCATGAGATTGACCGAATCGACGATCGCCCCATCGCGTGTGACCGTCTTGGCCGAGAGCACATCGCCGCCGGCGGGGTCGATGGTTGAGGGGGCTTGTCCGGATTGGGAGACCGCCATCGGGCTCAGCGTTGCATCTACGCGGACGACGAAGAGCCCGCGTTCGATGTCAGAGATAATGATGTTGCCCGATGGAAAGTACGGGTAGCTCGACCATGCGCCGTTGAACTCGGGCGCGTCGGAGCCGGGGAAGGTGTCGATAAAGGCGACCTCGACGGGGTTGGTCGGATCGAGGGCATCGAAGATACGGAGCCCCGAGCGGTAGTTGGCTTCGTAGATCACATGGTCTTTGGTGTAGAGGTTGTGATCGATCGAAGGGCGGCCGGTGGTGAAGGTGCTCTCGAGGTATGGATTGGTCAGATCTTCGATGTTGATGACGCGTGTGACGGTGGTGGGGACCAAGCCGTTGAGTTCGTCGAGTTCGTCGTTGAGATAGACATACTTGCGATCCGTCGAGACCCAGACCTGATGGGCGTACCCGGCGAGCGGATAGAAGAGCGTGGCGAGCGTTGTTGTGTTGTTGGGATTGCTGACATCGACGATGCGGAGCCCGGTTGCTGAGAACCCGCCGCTGAGCCCGCCGGCGCAGAAGGCGATCTCTCGCCCGTCGAATGCCCCGCCGTGCCAGGTGAGCACCTGCGCGTCGTGGACATATGCCTCGGTCCATCCGCCGTCGAGCGATGGGAGTTCGGGGTTGGAGATATCGATGTGGATGAGCCCGCCGTTGCCGATGTTGGTCCCCGTGACCCACATCGATCCGGCTTCTTCGTTGACGACGATGTTGTGGGTTGTGGAGTATCCCCCCCCGGTCCAGTTGCGGACGAGGGTGACATTCCCGTTGTCGATGTCAGAGAGGTCCATGACCTGGATGCCCGAGCCCGCTTCGGACACGCCGTAGGCGTAGTCGCCGAGCACCTTGACATCGTGCCAGAGCGACGAGGGCCCGGTGACGGTATCCACGATGACCGGCGAAGTCGGAACGGTGATGTCGACGAATGCATATCCGCCGGCGACACCCATGATCGCGTATTCACGCCCGGAGTTCGAGACATATCCCCAACAGTCATTGCCCGAGGAGGTATCGAGACCGGCGAAGTTGTTGAGCGGGATCTGTGCCAGCAGGGTGATATTTGAGCTGATAAAGTTGCCCCCGCGTGCGACGGACATGCCCTGGGTCCAGATCGGTCCCTCAACCGGGGCGAGCCTGCTAAGCAGCTTCCGGTAGTCTTCATCGTGGGCGGTGGCCGCAGTGCCGACGAACATCAAGAGCCCCCCGACGAGAGCGAGACGACGATATCCGATGCACGATGTGTGAGCATGACCCATGGGTCCAGATCCTTTCGATGTATTCGCGTCGGCGAGAACCACAACGCATGATGTGCCAGGCGGTTGAGCAAGCAAAACAAACCCACCGCCTTATGGCTGCTCGAATAAGCACTGTATTATTCGTCGTGATTGACGATTCGGTTGCCCATTCTCAGCAATTCATTGGCATGAAATGGCCCTTTGTATACACTCAGAACCATGACACCACGAAAAACGATCTTTGTTTGGGTCACGATGGGACTTATCGGCGTTGGACTGATCGCGACAGGACCGGCGGACAATGAGTCCAACGAGCCTCCAGCCGCCAAGAACCTCCCATCGCTCTTGCTCGTCGATGAGGCCCAGCACCCGAGCGTCGAGGTGAGCTGGGTGGTCGATGGGAATCGAGAATCCTTCACCACCACGCTCTCCTACACCGCCCCGAGCGGAGGCGAGCCGATCGGGGACGAGGACAACAATGTCAAATGCTATATCGCCCTCGGGGGCACCCGCATCGATACCGGCGCCGGGCACCCCAAAGGTGCAATCATTCGGCTTGGGATCACCAAAATCGAGAGCAACCGGGGTTTCTTCAGAGGGATCGACCCCAATACCGATCTCGAGATGAGCATCACCGGCATCCGGTTCAATCAGCCGGTCAAGTATCATCAGGGCACCGGGCTTATGCACCTCAAGTACGCCCTCGGCGATCTCAAGGCCTGTTCGCTTCCGGGCACCGCGCGAAACCAGTACTTGCTCTCGGATCCCAACGATTCGCTCGGCGGGCGGGTCAACCCCGGGATCAACGCGACCCCGGGGGCGCTCGATGGCAAGGACGACGGCGACACACGCCACGGCGAGATCACCGTCGAGATCGATGAGCAAGATCCAACCCTCGTCACGATGCGTATCCGAGTGCCCTACGGGCTATTGAGGCACCTTCAGGACCCGTGGAAGAGCGAACTCCCGGGCACCTTCTTCGAGCCGATCCACATGCACGCCGAGGCGGAGTTGATCCCGATCGACGCCGATCCGCTCGACAGAGATCCAATCTTTCCAGAGAGCAACGAAGTCCCATCAACACAAGAGTCTATTTCCGTGCCGTCCGAGGAATAATCCATGAGCACCCTGAGCGAACACGACCAGCGAGCCCTCGATACGGCCTACGAGCAGGCGCTCGAATCGCTCGAAGAGGGCGGGATCCCGATCGGGTCGGTGCTGATGAACCAATCCGGAGAGATCGTCGCCCGCGGGCACAACCAGCGCGTGCAATCCGACGATCCGACCGCCCACGCCGAGACGGTGTGCATCCGCAATGCGGGGCGTCGGAGGGATTGGCACACGCTCACGCTCGCCTCGACCCTCTCGCCCTGCGCCATGTGCACCGGGACCGCCGTCCTCCATCGCATCCCGCGGGTCGTCATCGGCGAGCATCAAACTTTTATGGGGCGAGAGGACTGGCTCATAGGCGAATCGATCGAGGTGGTTTTGGCTGACGATCCGCGATGCATCGCATTGATGGAGTCTTTCATCGCCGAGCGTCCGGATCTCTGGGACGAGGACATCGGGGTGCCGCCAGAGTAAGCCTGTTTAGTTGACCGTCCCGTACATCCGATCGCCAGCGTCGCCGAGCCCGGGCATGATGTACCCCTTCTCGTTGAGCCGATCGTCGAGTGCGGCGGCGTAGATGGTCACATCTGGGTGGTCCTTGACGAGCCGCTCGATGCCCTCGGGGGCGGCGACGAGGCAGATCATGCGGATATCGCTCGCGCCCGCCTGACGGAGCATGGTCAGGGCGGCCGAGGCGCTGCCTCCCGTGGCGAGCATCGGATCGACGAGGATCACGGGGCCGGAATCAAGATCCGCCGGGAGCTTGTTGAGGTAGGCGTGGGGTTCGAGCGTCTGCTCATCTCGGGCCAAGCCCAGATGTCCGACGCGTGCTTCGGGCATGACCTTGAGGATGCCGTCGATCATGCCTAGCCCGGCTCGGAGCACCGGAACAATGGTAATGGTGCCCGAAAGGACGGTGCACCGGGTGGTGACCATCGGCGTCTCGACTTCGATAGACTCGGTGGGCAGCGAGCGGGTGACCTCGTACACCATCAGCCCCGCGATCTGAGCAAGCGCAGCACGGAAAGTCCGATGCCCCGTTTCCTTGTTGCGGATAGTCGCGAGTTTGTGGGCGATGAGCGGGTGGTCGAAGATCACCACCCCGGTATTGGATTGCTGGGCCATATCCAGAGTGTATCCCGATTCGGATCTCGATGTCCGGGCTCGGACCATGAAAAAACCCGCTCCGAGATGGAGCGGGCTTGGAGGATTCAAACAAACACGCAAGCGTCGATTTCTTCGTCGATGCCTTATGGGCAACCGGCGGAGAAGTCAGCAACGAACGAGCTGACATCAAAGAAGTCGAAGCCGCCGTCGTTGTTGTAGTCAGGCATCGTGTTGATGAAGACGGAGATGTCAAAGAAGTTGAGCACGCCGTCACCATTCAGATCAGCCGGGCAAGGAGCCGCAGCGGTTGGAACAACGACGCTGGCCGAAACCGACATGCTCGGATCGCGCCACATCCCGAGGGTGATATCGCCCGTGGTTGGGGCGGCACTCGAAACGAATGAGAAGTTGTAGGTCGTGCCCCAACGGATCGCGTTGGCGTTGGCGTCATCGGCGAACGGAGTCGTCGCCCATGAGATGTTGCCTGCGCCTTCAACCGGTGCCCAGTCTGTGCCGTCAATATTGGCATCAACCGAATCGTGGTAGTCCACATCGTGGAAGTAGTACCCGCTCGTTGAACCGGCCGCCGATGGGACGGAGACCGAACCGATCGAGAGGTGCGAGTTCTGGTTGTGCACAGCGTAATCGTAGCGCCAGGTGCCGTCACCGAGATCGGTCGCTTTCGAGCCGACTTCGAGCTTGCCCTCGTTGGGCACGGCGATGGTTGCGACATTGACGCTCGGGTCCGGGGTGTTGATCCCAAGCCCGTGCTCCTGCCATGCGATCATCGCCGACTCGTGGCGGTTGATCCCGCCGGTGGTGAATGCGCCGCCGCCAGCCTGAACGCTCATGCGCTTGTAGCTGACATTGTTGTAGCTTGTGGGCACGCCCTCATCGTTGAGGAAAGGCTCACCGGTATTTGCATCAAACTCGTCCTTGATCACATACTGTCCTTCAGCGATGTAAATCGCCCCGGCAAGGCTCATGTCCGAGCGAGGAACCTGGATGCGCTTGTAGATGGTGTTGCCGCTCTGGTTGATCGAGGTGTATGGGTAGACGAACTGGCCATCCCATGCGTTGATCTCCGAGCGTGGACCAAGGTCAGGCTGCGAGCCGTTGAGCCCAGCGCCGTATGGGTCCGAGCAACCGGTGCCCAGGCTCGAGAAGCTGCCGTTGTTATCACAGCCAAAGCCACAGGCGTTGCCCTGGAGCGAAGCGAATGAATGCTTCACGAAAGAGACACCAAGCTGCTCCATGCGCCCATCCATCAGACGATAGATCGAAACCTGAATAACAGGGTGATTGGGGGTGCCGTCGATCCAATCGAGTGGGACGGTACCTTCGTTACATGCGGTCGTACCAATTGCGTAGGCGCTGATGCCGCCGACGGTGCCGTAGAAGTTGACATCGTCGAGGGATCCGCAAATGACATCTGGTGCTGCAGCGGCAACGCCACAGCATGCAGCGAGCGCTGCAATTGCTGAGATTCGGAACATCGTGTTTTATCCTCCAGAAAGTGGGGTATTTGGGTTACTGACTACAGACTACACGGATAATGGACTCAATTACAATCAATTCCTGTTCATTTTTGAAATAAATATACCGAACAAAGACCGTTGGCGTGGTCGCGGGCTCCATTTGATCCCCAGATGGAGTGAGAGAGAAATCTGGCAGGGTTCCAACACGCGTCTCATCCTGTGATTGCTATGAGTCTATTTTTAGGAGGTGACTATAAAAACCCCCTCCAGATGGAGGGGGTTGAATAAGTGTTTTGCTATCCGATCAGATTAATCTTCGCCGTCGACGAGCGGGCCGAGCGATTCGGGTTCGGGCTCGGGCTTGGACTTGCACGAGAGCAGGATCGCCCCGCCGGCGATCGCGGAGATGGTCGAGGCGACGAGAATCGCGAGTTTGGCATGCTCGAGGTCGGTCGGTGAAGATTCAAAGGCCAGGTTGGCGATGAAGATCGCCATGGTGAACCCGATCCCCCCGAGCGCACCAGCACCCAAAATATGACGCCACGAGACGCCGCGAGGCAAGGCGGCGATCCCGAGTTTGACCGCGATCAAACACGCGATCCCGATGCCCAAAGGCTTGCCCAAGAAGAGCCCGAGGATGATCCCCATCGAGACGGAGTTGGTGAGGTTTTCAGTCACCCCGCCGCTGATCGGGATGCCCGCGTTGGCGAGGGCAAAGACCGGAATGATAAAGAACGCCGCCCACGGATGGAGCACATTCTCGATGCGGTGCAATGGCGGGAGCACCAAGCGCGAGTTCTTGATGATCGCGTTGACCGCGGCCCGTCGCTCGGAGGATTGCTTGACATCCGTGTTGGGATGATCCTCCGCGCTCTCGAAGACCTCGAGGGCCTTGCGCGTTGAGAAGACATAGTTGACCGCGTTGACTCGCGCGTGGGCGGGGATGGTCAGCGCAAGGAGTACGCCGGCGATCGTCGCATGGACACCCGACATATAGACAAAGTACCACAGCGGGAGCCCGAGCACGAGGTACAGCGTGATCCACCGCACCCGAAGAACATTCATAAACATCAGCAGCGCCACGATTGAACCGGCGTATCCGAGGTACACCGGATTCAGATTTTCGGTATAGAACACCGCGATGACGACCAGTGCACCCAGGTCATCGACAATCGCCAGGCTCATCAGGAAGACCATAAGCGATCGAGGGACGCGCGAGCCGAGCATCGCGAGGATGCCCACCGCGAAGGCGATGTCGGTCGCCATGGGGATCCCCCATCCACCGATGGTAGATTTGCCAAAGTTGAACCCGACGAAGATCAGCGCTGGGCCGATCATCCCGCCGAGGGCACCGAAGATCGGCAACGCCGCCCGCTTGGGTGATGCGAGCTCGCCGACGAGGATCTCTCGCTTGATCTCGAGCCCGACGACAAGGAAAAAGATCGCCATGAGCAGGTCGTTGATCCACGCCGCGGTCGAATGCCCGGTCCACCATCTCGGCTTATTGGGCAGGGGTTTCCATTCGTGTTCGGATTCACCGGCTTCGGATGCAGATTCTGGATCGGCGTGTTCGGTTATTTCTGTAGCCGCTTCGTCGGCCGCTTCTTCGGCGTGTGAATCGCCATGATCGGTCGCATCGACGGGGCTGTGTCCGTCTTGGGCTTGGTGGGCCTCTTCGTCCTCTTGAGCATCGTGCGATTCGGCAGCGGCGTGATGCGGGTTATGGGCGACCGTGATTCGCGTCTCGGTCTCGTTGAAGATCTCGTCGTAGCTCTCGGCGTACTCCGAGTTGGCCCAGATCATCGCGATTGCGGTCATGAGCAAGAGAACAATGCCGCCAGAACTCGAGAGCGAGGCAAACCGCTGGAATGGGCGGGCAAGCCGCTCTCCGGGTTCAGTCGGCAGATCATGTTCGGCGGTTGGGATGTGGTGATGGTCTGACATAGACGATTTCCTTCTCGGGTGCGGCCTTCTTGAAACACCCCCACAACCGGGGGCGTGATAACCCAGAGACCTACCTCTCTATCGTGTCATCTGAGCCGAGATATTGAATGGGGATTGACGCTGAGTCCAAATTTTGAGATCTGAAGGACGATCCACGCGCATTTACACGGAAAAAAACACGGGATTGAGAATCACCCGTTTCGAGCGCCTGCAGATGGCTTATCTCTGGAATGGATACAGCCCCGGGAGATCAAGAATCAGGGTCAACTCATCGAGCGCGTCGGTGAGCGCCCTCGCCAGCGAAGAATCGAGCAGGTCATCGCCAGAGAGCTCATCTGGATAGTGTTTCTCGACCCATCTCATCAGCTTGGCAAGGAGTTTGTCGCTCATGAGCACGCCCTGGTGCACAGCGTCGAGTTCTTGATCGGTGAGCACGATCCGCAGGCGGAGGCACGCCGGCCCGCCGCCGTTGCGCATCGATTCGCGGACATCGAGGAATCGGACCGTGTTGATCGGGTTGGACGCGTCGCCGATCATCCGCTCGACGAACCGGTTAACCCGTGGGTTCTCCTGGGCTTCGAGCGGGGCGATGAGCGCCATCGACCCGTCGGCGAGGGTGATGATCTGCGAGTTGAAGAGGTAGCTCGTCACCGCATCGTTGAGCGAAAAATCCGAGTTGCACGCCTCGATGATATTAAGCTCTCGCCCGAGTGGGCCGGCGATATCGGTAATCATCGAGCGTGAGGTGGCGAACGCCTGCTCGTGATACATGAACACCGATTCGTTGCCCGTGGCGATGACATCGTTGTGGAAGACCCCCGCGTCGATCGCGTCGGGGTGCTGGCGGGTGTAGACCGTCTTGATCGGATCGAGCCGGTGCATCCGCGCGATCGCCTGACACGCCGAGCGGGTTTGGCGCGATGGATACTTTCGTGCGCCACCTGCGGGGTCCTCTCGATCGAACCCATAGACGAACATCTCGACGCCGGGATCGCCGTGGGCGCAGGCGAAGCGGATATGGTTGGCAGCCCCCTCGTCGGCGAAACGCATCTGGTCGGGCAATGGATCGTGGACTACAAACCGATCCTCGTCGCTGAAGATCATCCGCAGCATCCGGGTGGTGGTGGGGTGCTCAAGCGAGCGGTGATAGTTGGAGATCAGGTTGGCCGGCGTGATGTGGAGTTTGCCGTCGTTGGTGTCGGCGCTCGGTGAGACGGTTGCGGCGTTGGCCGCCCACATGCTCGAAGCACTCCAGACCGCTGGCAGCAGGGTCGGGTCCGATCCGTGGGCATCGCGGAGGATTGCTTCATCCGTGCCGGTGAACCCGATCCGGCGAAGAGCCGATAGATCAGGGCGGTGCTGCGGCGGCAGAACACCCTGCGTGAGCCCCAGATCCATAAGGGTCTTCATCTTGGCAAGCCCCTGGAGGGCCGCGGCTTTGGGCTTGGAGGTCCCGCCAGCGTTGGTGACCGAAGCGACATTGCCCGGCGAGAGCCCGGCGTAGTTGTGGGTCGGGCCGATGAGTCCGTCGAAGTTGGATTCACGCGCGATGGGCATCTACAAGGATAGGTCGGCTTATTCCGGCGGGATCGGTTTGCCATGCGGATCACGCTCGGGCTGGATATCCGTTCGCACACCGAGCCCCTTGAGATGCTCGAGTTGCTCGGCGGTCTCGTGGACATGGTCCGGGCTCAGCCCGGCCTCGGTGACGAGGTATCCCTCCCAAAGCCGATGGCGACGGATGATCGAGGCGCCCTGATGTTTCCCCTCATCGGTGAGTTGTATATGGTCGTTCACCCTGACAATCAGCCCGTCGAACTCTGCCCGATCGATCGCCTTGGTTGTGCGATTGTCCACACCCAAACTCGCATAGAGGTTCGCGATCGATGCCTCGTTGTCCTGCTCGGAGAGCCGGTACAGCGTCCCGAGCAGATCCTCGAGCGCGACGAGGTTGCCCAATCTGCGGTGGTTGAGCGCCTTGGCAACGATGCCGTGCGATGGCGATGCGATCATCGCTGTGGCAAGAACCACCCCGGCAAAGCTCGCCATCATCCCCGCCGCGTTGACACCCAAGAGCGCCGCCAGCGTGTATCCCCCGATCGCGGTGATGATCGCGACGATCACAGAGACGATGATCTGCGAGCCCAACCGATCGGTGAGCAGCCGAGCTGTGGCCGCGGGGCAGATAAGCATCGCGATCACGAGGATCGAGCCCACCGCATCGAACGAGGCAACCGCAGCGATGGCCACAAAGCCCATCAACGCCATGTGCATCATCCCGGCGTGGATTCCTTGAATCGTCGCGATGCCCGGGTCGAACGAGACGATCCGAAGCTCCTTGAAGAACACCGAGACGAACGCGATCACCGCCAGCGCGGTCCCCAAGAGTGTCCAGACCTGTCGGGGGATCTCGCCGAGCGTGTCGGGGGTGAGGAGTTGATTCCACTCGGTGGGCGACGAGGTCCAGAAGAGGGTCTGGAGATTGCCGTGGAGCACGCAGTTGGCGTCAAGATCCACGCTCCGCGCCGAGGCGTTCTCAAGCAGCAGCACCCCGAGCGCAAAGAGCACCGAGAACACAACCCCCATCGCGGCTCCGGGCTCGACCTTGCCCAGACGCTTGATGAGATCGACAAGCACCACCGTCGCCAGCGCCGAGATCGCAGCGCCGAGAAACATCATGCCCGGCGAGCGCGATTGCGTGATCAAAAACGCGGCGACGAGCCCGGGCAGCACCGCGTGCGAGATCGCGTCGCCCATCAGGCTCTGCTTGCGCAGAACAAGGAAGTTGCCCAAGAGCCCGCACGAGATCGCCGCCAAGAGCGCCGAGACGAGTGGGAAGAGATCGAGCAGCAGGAAGGTCTGGAAAAAATCGGGGATCATGCTCGCCCCCCGTTGGACGCCGGGATCGAGATCCCGCGTTCGAGCAGCGCCGCTTCGAGGTCGGCGATGAGTTCGTCAGAGAGCACATGCTCGACCTGATCGACCGACCAATCGACATGGGTGGGTGCGATGTCGGCGTAGGAAACGAGGTATTGCTCCCAGAGCCGATGGTTGCGGTGGATCCGCTTGCCCTGCTCGCGCCCGCTCTCGCTGAGCACCAGCCCGTGGGGGTCCTGCTTGATCCACCCGCGGAGACTCATCAGGCGGATGAGCCACCAAGAGGCGTGGGGGTGCATCGAGTTGGCGATCCCGAGTTCGATCTCGTAGAGCGATTCGAGGACATGGTCACGGGCGATGAGCAGGCGGAGTCGGATTCTCCGGGCTGTGTCGGCGAGCACGCCGCGGGTCGGGGCAAGAAGCATCGAGACCAAGAAGAGCGAACCCGCGACGAGCACGATGACCGATCCCGCGGGCTTGCGCGGGAAGATCGCGCTGATCGCCGCCCCGCCATACCCCGAGAGCCCCCCGATGAATGCACTGATGAGCACGAGCCTCCAGAGACGATCCGTCCAGAACCGCGCCGCCGCCGGAGGGATGATGAGCATCGCCACGATCAGGATCAGCCCGACCGCCTGGAGCCCGGAAACCGTGATGAGCACGACCAGCCCGAGCAGGATCGAATCGATCAACCACACGGGCATCCCGGTCGAACGGGCAAAGCCTTCGTTGAAACACACCACCATGAACTCCTTGAGCATCACCAGCGCGATCAGCGAGGCGATCACCCCGATCGTGCCCATGAGGTAGGCGTCCGATCGAGTCATCGCGGCGGTCTGTCCATATATATAGTGGTTGATCCCCGCAGCACTGCCGGTCTTGGAGGTCTGCACCACCGAGAGCAGCACGATCCCGATTCCGAAGAACACCGAGAGCACGATCCCAATGGCGGCATCCTCCTTGAGCCGGGTGTGCTGAAGGATCAGGTGGATGCACGCCACCCCGATCACCCCGGTGATCGCCGCCCCGAGCATCAAGACGGGCATCGAGCGCCCCGAGTAGCCCAGCGCCGTGGCGATCAAGAATGCGCCGGCGATCCCCGGCAGCGTCGCGTGGCTCAGCGCGTCGGCCGTCAGCGAACGCTTCCGCAAGAGCGCAAAGGCCCCGATCACTCCGGCGGCGATGCCCAGCAGGGTCGTCCCGAGGATCACCGCATTGGTGTTGAAACCGCCATGAAGAGTCAGGACCTTGACGATCTCGCTTGCGTTATCAATGGGTTCGATCAGGGGTTGCACGCTAGTTCCCCCCGGCCGCACGCGCGACCGCTTCGGACGCTTCAGCGAGCAGCGTCAGGCGCCCGCCGTAGGTCTTGTGCAGGTTTTTATTGGTGAAGACCTCCGAGACCGGACCCGCCGCCACCACACGCATATTGAGCAGCAGGGCATAGTCGAAGTACTCGGGCACCGTCTGGAGATCATGGTGGACCACGATGACCGTCTTGCCGTTGGCGCGGAGTTCGCGGAGCACCTCGATGATCGCCCGCTCGGTCGCGGCGTCGACACCGGCGAACGGCTCATCCATAAAATAGAGCTCGGCTTCTTGTGTCAGGGCGCGGGCGAGGAACACCCGCTGCTGTTGCCCGCCCGAGAGCTGGGAGATCTGGCGTTTGGCGAAGTCGGCCATGCCGACCCTTTCGAGCGCGTCCATCGCCGCGAGCTTATGATGCTTGGTGACGGGTCGGCACCATCCGATCTTGCGGTATCGCCCCATGCACACCACATCGAGCGCCGAGACCGGGAAGTCCCAATCGACCGATTCGCGCTGGGGGACATACCCGATCTTAGAGCGGGCCTGTTTGTAGGATTGCCCCCAGAACTCGACCGTGCCCGCCGCCCGCGGGATCAGTCCCAGGCATGCCTTGATGAGCGTGCTCTTGCCGGCGCCGTTGGGCCCGACGATCGCCACGAGCGCGTTCGACGGCGCGTCGTAGTCGACATCCCAGAGCACCGGCTTTCGGCTATAGGCGACGGTCATCGCGTGGACGGAGATGGGCGAATCCGCAGAGTGCTCCGGGCGAGCATCGAGGATCGATCTTGGCGATTCGGACTCGGTGAGAACTGTTTGGGTCATGGTGTGCTTTCGCTGAGTTGTCCGTTCAATCCTCGCTCGGGGGCGTCGCCGCCGAGGGCGCGGGCGATGAGGGTGACATTGTGATCGATCATGCCGATATAGGTTCCTTCGTAGGATCCATCGGGGCCCATCGCATCGGAGAAGAGCGCTCCGCCGATGGTGACCGTGTGCCCCCGGCTCTGTGCCCCGGCGATGAGCGCCTTGATGTTGCGCTGCGAGACGGTGGTCTCGACAAAGACCGCCGAGATCTCTCGCGAGACGAGCAGGTCCACAAGACGCTCGACATCGCGGACCCCGGCTTCAGACTCCGTCGAGATGCCCTGGATCCCCACGACCCGAAGTCCATAGCGACGGCCGAAATAACTGAACGCGTCGTGGGCGGTGACGAGCACCCGCTGGTGCTCGGGGATCGACCCCAATGCCCGCTCGGCATAGGCGTGGAGCGCGTCGATCTGGGCGTAGACCTCCTCGGCGTTGGTGTCGTAGATCGCTTGGCCGGCGGGGTCGTGCTCGACGAGCGCGTCGTGGATCGCTGCAGCCGCCTGTCTCCATGCAAGTGGGTCCATCCACACATGCGGGTCATAGTTCCCGTCGAACGCTGGCGGCGAGAACAGGGTGTCACGATCAAGCGTCTCGGTCACCGCGTGGACGGTCGTTCGTTTGGCGATCCGATCGAATGCATCGATCATTTTGCCCTCGAGGTGGAGCCCGCTATAGAACACGATGTCGGCACCGATGAGCTTCTTCATGTCCGAGCGTGTGGGCTGGTAGAGATGGGGATCAATCCCCGAACTCATCAGCCCGGTGACACTCGCCCGCTCGCCCGCGATCCGTCTGGTGATATCGGTAATCATCCCGGTGGTGGTGACGACTCGGTAGGGCTCGCCAGCCGATGAAGAGCTGAGATCGAGCATGCTCTCGTTGCCCGTGCTCGCACCACACCCGATCAGGGCAGCGAGGAAGAGCACAATCGAGAAGGTTCGGAAGATCAGACGGTACATAAGACTCCAGAATGTAGCCAACGCTACATGTAGTTGCTGCTACATTATCGGCCTGAATCGGCTCTGACCACCAAAAAACAGAAACAAGCCCCAAGTTGGATCAAGAGAATGCCCGAAGTGGACTCTTTGGGCGGACTTTCATCGGCAGAAACTTGACAATTGGAGTTTCGCCGCGTTCGCTCAAAGCCCGAAACCTATCTATAGAGGATAGAAGACATCCCGGACAGGCCCAGTTCCAGCACCCCACACCGAAGAGATTCGAACATGATGGCCAAAAAGACAACCACCAAAAAGACGACCAAGAAAACCGCCAAGAAGACCACGAAAAAGATCGCCAAGAAGGCGAGCACCCGAAAATCGTTCGGATCGAACTACAAAAAGGGCGATGCGACGGGCAAGTCCCTGGTGATCGTCGAATCCCCCGCCAAAGCCAAGACCATCAACAAGCATCTGGGCGATGACTATGTCGTCTTGGCTTCGGTTGGTCATGTGCGGGACCTACCCTCCAAGAATCCCAAGGGGGTCAAGGACCCTGTTCCTGGGGTCAAGATTGAGAATCGCTTCCAGCCGAGCTATGAAATCTTGAAGGGCAAAGAGCAGGTCATGAAGGACCTTAAAAACGCGGCCAAGGACGCACTCGCTTCGGGGGGCACCGTTTGGTTCGCGACCGACCTCGACCGCGAGGGCGAAGCGATCGCTTGGCACCTCGCCCAGGAACTCAAGATCGATTCCAAGGATGCCAAACGGGTGATCTTTCCCGCGATCACCAAGAAGGAGATCGACAAGGCGTTCCATAATCCGCATCCGATCGACGAGGACCGGGTCAACGCCCAGCAGGCGAGAAGGATCCTCGATCGGATCGTCGGGTATCAGGTGTCGCCTTTGCTCTGGAAAAAGGTCGCGCGTGGATTGTCGGCCGGGCGGGTACAGTCGGTGGCGGTTCGGCTCATCGTCGAGCGCGAACGAGCGATCCGGGCGTTTATCCCCGATGAGTATTGGTCGATTCAAGGGTACTTCGCGCTCGATGGAGCCAAGGCGAACGAGTTGGGCGATCAATGGCGAGATTACCTCGCCGAGCGCGATGAGAAAGGCAAAGGACGGACGGTCAAATCACAGAACGCGTGGCTCGCGCGGAACAACACCGTCCGCGCCGAGTTGATCGAGTTTGATGGGCAGAAGTTCGATCCACGAGTTCTCAGCGCCAAGATCGTGCCCGTCCCCGAAACCCTCAACGAGGACACGGTGAGCGAACGGATCGAAAAAATCGCCAAGGCGTTCAGTGATCCCAATGCGCACGATCTGGGGAGCTCGGCCGCCAAGGTCGCCCAATCGTGCGGGCTCACGGGCATCGAGACCCAAATCAATGAAGACGAACGCGGACGCGGGCCGGCGCGGTGGAAGCGGAGCATCACGGGCATCGCCGACACCGACGCGGGATACACCATCGAGTCCATCGAGACCAAGCGGACCAAATCGCGGGCGCCCGGCCCGTTCATCACCTCGACCCTCCAGCAGTCGGCATCGTCTCGCCTCGGGTTCGGCGCTCAACGCACTATGCGGGCGGCTCAGGGGCTCTACGAGGGGGTCAACATCCCGGGCCAAGGGCCCGTCGGGTTGATTACCTACATGCGTACCGACTCGACGCACATCGATGGCGAGGCGCTGAGCGCGTGTCGAAACCACATCAGTTCGACCTTTGGCGACAGATACCTCCCCGAGAAGCCCAACTTCTTCAAGACCACCAACAAGGATGCACAGGAGGCTCACGAAGCCATCCGCCCGACCGATGTCTCGCGTTATCCCGATGCGGTTGTCAAATCGCTCAAGCCCGATCAGTACAAGCTCTACAAACTCATCTGGGATCGCTTTGTTGCCTGCCAGATGGTGCCCGGAGAGTGGGACGCGACGAGCGTGATGATCCGTGGCGGCCAAGAGAACAAAGCGCTCTTCAAGGCGACCGGGCGGACGCTCGCATTCGATGGGCACTTCCGGGTCTCGGGTGTGCCGACCTCGGGCGATGAGCTCAACCTGCCCAAGCTTGATGAGCAGCAGGCGATGTACCCGTTTGACTTTCAGGTCAACCAGAAGTTCACCGCTCCTCCGGGGCGGTTCTCTGAAGCGAGCCTGATCAAGACACTCGAATCCGAGGGGATTGGACGCCCGTCGACCTACGCGAGCATCATCGCGACCATCCAGGCGCGCAAGTATGTCGAGCAGATCCAGCGGGCGTTCTATTCGACGGATCTGGGCGAGGTCGTCACCGACAAGCTCATCGAGGGGTTCCCGCGGCTGATGGATCTGAGCTACACGCGCCAGCTCGAAGAAGAACTCGACAAGATCGAGGACGAGCATCTCGACTGGATCGATATGCTCGAAGCGTTCTACGGGCGGTTCTCCAAGAGCCTTGCCCGCGCCCATGAGGAGATGACCCATGCCAAGGCGGAGATCCGCCCTGCGCCCGAGGAGTACCGGTGCGAGAAGTGTGATTCTTCGCTGGTGTACCGGTTCGGCAAGAACGGACGGTTCTTGAGCTGCTCGACCTATCCCGATTGCAACTACGCCTGCCCGTGCGATCGCGAGGGCAGGCCTCAGATGGCCGAGTTTGTCGATGTCAAGTGTCCCAAGACGGGCCGACCGATGATCCGCAAGACGGGTCGGTTCGGTCCGTTCCTGACGACGCCGCTCGAAGAGGGCGAGACGAACGACGACGGGATGATCCTCAATATCGACAAGAACGGGTTCGTCAACGCCCCGAGCGTGCCGCCGCTCGAGACAGAACTCGAATGCCCGACCTGTCAGAGCCCATTGAATCTTCGCAACGGAGCGCGTGGGCCTTGGCTCGGGTGCAGCCGATTCCCCAAGTGCCGGGGGCGGGGCAAATGGGCCGGTCTCGAAGAGGAGATCAAGTCTGATCTCGAAGCCAAGCTCGGGGCCCATGAGAAGCTCCACCCGGTGCTGACAGTAACGCGGATGGATGGGACCCCGCTGACCGATGCCAAGGGCAAGCCGATCGCCGAGGCGCCCAAGGTGGATGAGTTGGTGCTTCTTGAGGACCCGCGAGCCGCAGCCACCGCTTGAGCCTGTCTATCATCTCCGAAGCGATGGCAAACCTCACGACGAAACTGGGTTCTAAAATCACAATCCGATCCTTTGGCAACTGGGTGCACGACCACCCCGACGGGTGGCTCAATGTGCTCGGTGCGATCATCGGCGCACTCACGGCGATTGGTGCGGTGTTGTTCGCCAAGGGGTTGATGCGGGCCGAGCACTGGACCGAGGGGCTCCAGGGCGACTGGGCGTGGTGGATGCTGCCGGTGATCCCGATGGTGGGCGGACTGCTGACGGGGATCTTGGTCTATAGATATGCGCGCGAGGCCGGCGGGCACGGGGTGCCTCAGGTCTTGGATGCGATCGTCCGCAAGGGCGGCAGGATTCCAGCGCGGATCGGATTCGTCAAGGTCATCGCGAGTATCTGCACGGTAGGCACGGGCGGATCCGCCGGGGCCGAGGGCCCGATCGTGCAGATCGGTGCGGTGGCGGGGTCGGTGATCGCCAAGTGGCTCGGCGTCTCGCGTCAGCACACGATCGTGCTCGTGGGGTGCGGTGCGGCGGCGGGGATTTCGAGTATCTTCAACGCGCCGATCGCGGGGGTCTTCTTTGCCCTCGAAATCTTGCTCCGTGACTTTTCATTCAAAACTTTTACGCCCATCGTGATCGCCTCGGTCTTTGCCACCGCGATGACCCAGGTGCTCTTGGGCGACAACGAGGCGATCTTCGCCACCGAGCTGCCCAACTATGTCTTTAGTGTGCTCGAGCTGCCGAGTTATATCGTGCTCGGGTTCCTGTGCGCCTTTGGTGCCTATTTCTTCACGGTGGTGCTCGAGGGCGGCGAGGATCTCTTCGCCAAGCTGCGGCTCCATCCGGTGCTCAAGCCCGTGCTCGGCGCGTTTTTGCTCGGGATGCTGGGCATCACCGGGATGTGGGCGTTCTCTGAGATGCCGGGCGGCGCATTGATGGGCAATGAGCATGCAACGGTCCCGGCGTTCTTCGGCAACGGATACACCGTGATCCGCCACCTGCTCAACCCGGAGACCTACCTTATGGGCGACATCGCGTTTAATGCGATGGGGGTGCTCGCGATCCTGATGGTCGCCAAGGTCTTCGCGACGACATTCACGCTCGCCTCGGGCGGCTCGGGCGGCGTGTTTGCTCCGGGCTTGTTCACCGGGGCGACCATCGGCGGGATCTTCGGGATCCTGCTCGACAAGTTCGGGCTCATCGCGACCGGTTCGTCGCCCGCGTCGTACGCGCTCGTCGGGATGGCGGCCGTCATCGCGGGGACCACCTTCGCGCCGATGACCGCAATCCTGATCCTCTTCGAGGTCACCCGCGAGCCCCATGTGCTCGCCCCGATTATGCTCGCGGCGATCGTCTCGACGGCGGTGACGCGCAAGCTCATGCCCGACTCGATCTACACCGCTAAACTCCGGCGAGCCGGCGTACGGATCGGGACGAGCCGCGATATGTCTGTGCTGCGTCATGTGCCCGTTTCGAGCGTCGATTATGCCCCGCTCCCGCCCGAGCCGGTGTACGCCTCGGATCCATTGAGCAAGCTCATCACGCTCCACGCGCACCACAATGTCCCCGACTTCCCGGTGGTTGACGCCGACGGCAGGTACATCGGGATGGTGACGGGCGCCGATATGCGGACCGCGCTCATCGACCGCGAGGCGATCCCGCTGCTGCTCGTCGCCGAGCTGATGCGCAACGACCTGCCGACGATCTCACCCGACGAACACCTCGACACCGTGATGGAGAAGTTCTCCAAGAACGATGTTTCGAGCCTGGTGCTCGTCGATAGCTTCACCGGCACCAAGCCGCTGGCGCTGATTACCCGCATCAAGGTGATGGCGAGATACAACACCGTGCTCGACGAGGGGTGAGTGATTGGGTGTCACGCCTTGACCGTCTTCGGCAAGGCGTGTTTTGTGGTCGTTGATTGGATGAAGACACTGCTTGCCGAAGACGGTCAAGCAGTGGCACCCCGCAAGCGAGTGAAACTCACCGACCGTTTTTCTGTACAATACGGCATGAATCGAACTTTCACGCACGCGATCGTTGCCTCCGCACTCACCTTCACCTCGTATGCCGCGACAGCCGTCGAGCCCGATTACAGCGAGATGGTCGCCAAGCAGGTCGCCCCGGCGATCAAGGGCGGGCTCTTTCCCGGCGCAGTGATCGGAATATATAAAGACGGCAAGGCGAGCTTCTATCCCGTCGGGACGCTCAACTTTGACACGGACGAAGCGCCGACGATCGACACGCTCTACGAGATCGGGTCGATCTCGAAGGTCTTTACGGGCGTGCTCTTCGCCGATGCGGTCCGGCGCGGCGAGGTGAGCCGCGATACGCTCGTCGATGATCTACTCCCCGATGGGTACAAGGTCAAGACCAAGGAGGGCGAGGACCTCAAGCTCTGGCACCTGACGACGCACACCTCTGGGTGGGCGACGGCCCCGATCAACTTTGCGCCCGCCGACGGCGAGAAGCCGTTCACCGGCTACACCCAGGAGATGATGTTCGAGGCGGTGAATCTGATGCCGCTTCAGCAGGCACCGGGAACCAAGTTCGAGTACTCCAACTTCGCCGTGGGCGTGCTCGGCACGCTTGTTTCGATCAACGCGCACGGCGAATACGAAGCGATCGTCAAAGAGCGGGTCATCGAGCCGCTGGGGATCGAAAACTTCACCATCGCGCTCGACGAAGATCAACAGCAACTCCTCGCTCCCGCAACGGCCTCGGGGCGACAGACCAAAGCATGGGGCAAGACCGGGCCGATCGATCCGGCGGGGATGTGGGTGACCAACGCGCCGGGGCTGCTCAAGTTCGCGGTGGCGAATCTCGGTGAGCATGAGGGTGAGATCTATGAGTCGCTCACGCTGGCGCGTGAGCCGCTCTTTGATCTTGGGAACGGACAGAAAATCTGCTCTGGGTGGTTCATCGCCGGCGACGGCTCGACCTACTGGCACAACGGGATGACCGGCGGGTACTCGTCGTACATGGCGGTGAATCCAACCTTCAACGCCACGGTCGTGATCCTGACCAACGGGGCCTCGCTGCAGACCACCGCCGTTGGCGAAAAGATCATCCAATCGGTGTTCGGCATGAACCCGGCGCCGATCTCGCTTGAACCCGGCGATCAGCTCGACGAGGCGTACACCGATCGGCTCGTCGGCGTGTACCACTCCGCCCTCGGCTTCGACATGACCATCACCGCCACCCGGGGCAGGGTGTTTGCCCAGATCACCGGGCAGCAGGCGCTCGAGCTCATCAAGACGGGCGAGACCCGCTTCAAGATCAGACTCGTCGAGGCCGAACTTGAGTTTGATCTCCCCGAAGAGGGCGAAGCGAAAAGCGTGACGCTGTTCCAGAATGGGCGGGAGATCAAGTGCGAGCGGAAGGAGTGAGTAGATATGCTATTTGATATCCCTGCCAAGTACCCCGTTCACCGTATGAATCCCAGCAACACCAATTTCGCCTAAGGATGATTGCGGCCCGCCACCATCCCCACTTTGATACGGCAGGACTAAATCTGCAGTTCGTGGACGACGAGAGGAGCTGTCAATGAATCCAAATCCGAATCGATTGCCTTCGATCACTTGGCCATGGTTCGACCAAATGGGGAATAGAGTTGCATCATCACGATCGCGTGATTCTGTGTATGCAACCTTTGAACTTGGATAGCGGACTTGACTAATTTTCACCGCCCGCCATTGTCGTGTATTCTCTGTATTTCTTGTTGATTGATTCCAATACGCATGAGATGTAAAGAGGGTTGAGGAATAGAGATATACACCACCCCCCTGACCTGGAAAGGCAAAGAGATCGAGATCCAAGCTTGAGCCATAGTACAAATCGGTCAAACCGATAAACCAGTATTGGGTCAAACCGAAGAAACGAGATTGCACTGCTTGGCCTCCTCCCCGCAGGATTGTCCGCTCCGCTTCTGGGTGAGTGAGGAAAGGTAATGTACCACGGTAATCCGCTGAATACTGATTGAGCATGCTCGAATGCGTGCGCATGTTCGCAAGCGACTTGTTCTCGATAGTTGATTTCCGGATGTTCGACAATGCGGGGAGAGCGAATGTGACAATTACACCGATAATGCCGATAACAGCAAGCAACTCAATCAAAGTAAACGCATGACGCATTTTGATCATGTGTTGGGTCCTTTGTTTGTTGGCATTTGAAAGCAAATAAATAGTGCATATGGAAGAGCGATTATGCAGTTCCGGACGATATACCATGTGATATTCGGTGATTCGGGTGTGCTTAGAAAATTCGCAAAGCAGTTGCAATCGACATTTCCTGAAATGCGGTATTCCCAATAAAGCGCTATGGTATACAAGCAAAGCATGAGAACTATAAAAATGCTTATTAGAACGCGATTAATTTGGAGAATCCAGAGGGATGCTAATATGAGCTCAAGTAAAGGCACCATCGCAGCAACTGCTGCGATGGTGCCTGGCTTGATGATTCGCCATTCGGATAGCGAGTTGTAAAACATGTTGTAATCAAGAGATTTTGATACTCCAGCAAACAAAATAAGCAAAGTGCTGGCATAGCCCAGTATGAGCACGGATTGATTGAGTCGCTTTGGGATCATTTTGAACTCAATTATTCAATTCCTGATGGGCATATGCCTTGGTATAAATATCCCTGAGACCCCTCCGTGCAGGTTTTGGGAACCACGCAGTTGTCTTGCGCATCGAGTTCATTCCAGTTGACCGAGCAAAGGAGGGTGGTGGATATCACCTTTTTATTCTTCGGACCAACTGCTTGGAGGGCCCAGAAGTCATCATCCCTGAGGTAGTTCGGACTATCGCAGGCGCCCTCCTCATCGCAGTTATTCAAACACATATTGGCAATGAGGTTTGCTTTCTCGCATGTAGCTGCTGCGCTGGCGGCAAGTCCTGCAGCTCCGGTGAGCAGGATAAGTGATAGAACTGATCGACTGATTGTTGATTTCATGACTTTGTTCCTTTCTTGTTTCTGATGACGAGACCAAGCGCTAAAAGTATCGTGATTACAATAAATGTTTTACCAAGTTTATCGAGTGTTGCCTCGTTGTCAGCTGTGTTGCGGATGCGTTTCTTTGAGATGATCGATCTAGTTTCACCGTTTTTGCCTTCTGGGTCGCCTGGCCGAGAAAAAATTAACTCCTCGTTGGCCGAATGGTTCATAAGCACGGTGAATGTGGGTTTGCCACGAAGTAGATCATCTTGATTATATGTTGGGATCTTGATGAGTTCGCCAACCCGATCCGATTCAGAGAGCGAACGGAGTTCGAGAATAGTGTAAGTGCAATACACATTATCGCCGTCATATAGCGTTCTTGAACGGGCGAAAATTCGATTGAATGCATCGTTATGAGTCCAGTCAGAGTAAATGGATTTCACACCAACGGTTATCTTTTTTGCAGAAGGTTTACGGAATACATTGACCTCTCGGATCGCGTATGTGCCAGAGAATGGCCGAATTGAAAACTGAATGAAATCAACCGCATCACTACTATGTGTAGTACGGAGAGAGAAGTTTCCGCTCGAAAATTCTTGGCGAACAGGTGGTTCTGGTGTGTATTTTGTTGGTGGTGGACTGATCGCAAAGAGTGATTGATAGAGTGCTTGGAGGGTATTATCTTTGAGATAATTCGGGTCAATCCATTTGCCACGGTGCCTGAGCGATTTAGTGTCTGTCACATGGAGCGAGTTGCTTGTAAGATGCCAAAGCGTATCGCCGTTTCGCCCAGCATCGTTATGTGGAGATGCAGTGTTTGGAGGGGTTGTGTCTTCTGATAGTCGCCAGTGTGATTCGTCTTGATACCAAATTCGATACCGGACCTCTTTGCCTCCTGCTTTTGCAATATCGCGTAGTTGCAACAAAGCCCCTGAAACACCTAAATCAGATTCAGAAATCCGTGATTCTATTTGGTAAAGCGGGATGTAGTTTGGGTAAAATTCAACAATTTCAAAATAGAACTCATTCGGAAACTCAAACTTTGAGGCCTCTGTGGAATGTGCAACAAACCAATCAAAAACATCTTCAGGGCTCGATGCACGAGCATCATGCCCAAGACATATAATTGCTGCGACGATGGCGAACTTATAGTACATCACAGCAGCAACATACCCCCCCCCTCCCGAGTGTCAATCCCCTATTCTGGGTGCAGGAAAAGATTTTTATGCCTCAAAATATGGTGATAGTGCTGGGCGAAGCGGTGGGATTCGTCACGGACCTGTTGGAGCAGGCGCAGCCCCGGGTTGTTGCGCCCGAGTTTGATCGGGCTTGTTGAGCCGCGGACATAGATCAGCTCTTCCTTCTTCGCCAGCGACACCACCATCGGCGGCTGCATCTCGAGCTGCTCGAAGGCGTCCATCGCTGCGTGGAGCTGGCCCAAGCCGCCGTCGATGAGGATGACATCGGGGTAGAGCTCGTGCCCCTCGCCGGCGTCGCGGTAGCGACGCGAGATGACCTCGCGCATGGACTGAAAGTCGTCGTTGGCCCTGCCGCCGGGGAGGTTGGTGAAGGACTTGATGCGGAAGCGCCGGTATTCTTGCTTGAAGGGGCGCCCGTCGATGAAGCAGACCTTCGAGGCCACCGTCTCGTTGCCCTGCAGGTGCGCGATGTCGAAGCCCTCGACGCACCGGATGGGCTTGTCCATGTCGAGGGCGCGCTGGAGCGAGGCGCATCCTTTGAGCGGGTCGATGTACCCGATCTCGGATTCAGGCTGCCAGTGGTCGTCCTTGGTGGCGCGTTCTTCGATCTTGCGGATGGCCTTGATCTGATCGCGGAGGATGGCGGCCGTCTCGAAGTCGAGCGATTCAGACGCAGCGTTCATCTCGGCATCAAGCTCGCGGAGCATCGTCGATCGCTTGGACTTGAAGAACCGGACAAAGCGAGCGATGTCGTCGCGGTAATGTTCCTTGGAGATCGACTCATTGCACGGGGCGGTGCACTTGCCGATGGCCTTGAGCAGGCACGGACGGAAGAACCGGTTGTTCTTGTGTCCCTCGACGATATCGAGCGAGCAGGTGCGAAACTTGAACACACCCTGGAGCGCATCGAGGGCGCGGTGCAGCGACCCCGGCGAGGTGAACGGGCCGAGGATCGACGCGCCGGTGTAGCGGGGGTCTTTGGTCCCGTCGCCCCCGATGCCGGTGGGGTTGCGCGAGACGAATATCCGCGGGTAGTCCTCGCCCATGGTGATGACGAGGTAGGGAAAAGTACGATCGTCCTTCTGGGCCGCATTGTGTCGCGGATGGATGTCCTTGATGAGCCGATTCTCAGCAAGCAATGCCTCCCACGCGGTCTCGGTGGTGAAGGTGTCGAACGAATGCACCTCGTCGAGCAGCTTGTTCTTGCGCGGCCCAAGATCAGTCGAGGGCAGAAAATAGGAGCCCACCCGATCGCAGAGTTTGCTCGCCTTGCCGACATAGATCACCACGCCCTTGTGATCCTTCATCAGATACACCCCGGGGAGGGCTGGGAGTTGGCGGGCATCGGTGTGCAGGCGAGTCAGCCGCACCTCGCGCGACTCGGTGCCCCAAGGCGGCGGATCGCTCGCGGGCGTGTGCCCCTCGTCGTCGAGAAAGGATGTATCCGGATCATCAGCCACGGGGGATTGTATTCAATCAATCCTGAGAGCATTCGGGCGGTTCTGCCCATATCAGGGATGGGAGTTTGTCGATGGGTTGGGTGGGATCAGCGTTCCAGAGCTCCGTCCAGCATTCTTCAAATGCCGGGTGCGCAACATCCTTAAAGCGAGCGGGCCAAGCACCGTCGGTGATCCGCCCCAGTTCAACCGCAAAGTCCTCGAACCCCGGCATCTCTTCATGGACACACCAGAGGGTGCCCTTGGCGTCGAGTTTCTCAAATCCAAAGCAGATCAGATCCGTGGTGAGCAAATCCCGCTTGAAGGCTACAACTCGGGTGATCTCGTCACACCCTAACTCCCAGCAAAGCACCTCGTCTGAGTACACAGAGAAGCCCCCGTTCGATACCGAAATCCGCCCAGACGCTTCTCGCACGGGTCGAGATTTGCAGATTGAGTTGACCCAACTCAAAAAAACCGACCACATTCGTGATCGGCTCTTGGGTTCGTTTGGTTCGTCGGGCATGATCGAGCGATTTACTCGTAGATATAGTCCGGCCCGCGCCACTGCTGCCACTTCTTCAAGCGGAAACGCCAGAAGTTCTCTTCGAAGTTCTTCTGGGCTTCGGGTGACCAATCCTGGAACGCCGGGAGCATCCGGGCTTCGGAAGCGACGGTCCTCAGCAGGTCCTCAGCCTCTTGGACGGTCAAGGGCTCAGCCTCTCCCGAGCGAATCGCGGCGTGGAGCAAGTCCTGATACATCGCGTTGAGATGGGCGTAGTCCTCGAGGGTGGTCTCGGACATGGGCTCGTCGTTGAGCCGAAGCGCCTCGGCTCGCAGGATCGAGTCCACCGCGCGGGCCTGGTGGCGCTGCCCGGTCGTCCGCTCGACGCGGCAACCCGACGAAAATGCCAGCAGCGTAGCCCCGGCGACAATAGCAAGTGTTCTGACGATTGGTTTCGCTGTGCGATTCATACCCACTCCATCGGTTTTCGGACGGCTCGGCATAAACAATATACCCTGATTCGACGCGATTGTTTTGCCCGAATCTGTCCTTACGATAGCGCCAAGAGGCACATCATCTCAATCCCGATCCCGATTGCTTTGTCATTGAAATCAAAAGTCGGCGTATGAAGCCCCGGATAGGGCTCGGTTGACGACTCGTTGAGCCCCAAGGCAAAGAAGCACGCCGGGACCCTGAGCCCGTAGTACGCGAAGTCCTCGCCGCCCATCACCGGGTCGGGGATCCACTCGAATCCATCGCTAAGATCGGCGTTTTCAGTGATTTGCGCCACGCGATCGGCTTCGGTGGGTGCATTGAAGGTCACCGGATATCCATCGTGCCAATCGATCTCGGCCTTGCACCCCATCGCTTTGGCACTCGATTCGACAAGTTCGAAGAATCTCTGCTTGATCGTTGCCCGGGTGTCGCCATCGAGCGTGCGGACGGTGCCTTTGAGGGCCGCTTGCTCGGGGATGATGTTGTAGGCGGTGCCCGCGTGGATGCTCGAAAAAGTCACCACCGCTGAGTCAGTCGGGCGGGTCGTCCGTGAGACGAGTGTCTGGGCCGCGACGATGATCTGGGCTGCAGCGACGATCGGATCGACGCACTGGTGCGGATACGCCGCATGCCCCTGGATGCCGATGACAGTGATATCGAAGGTATCGGTGGCCGCGAGGAACGGACCTTTCCGGGTGCCGATGGTTCCCAATGGCAAGTCCGGCCACCCGTGGAGCCCGTACATCCTCGCGATCGGCGGGCCGAACCCGTTGGTTCGGTCATTGGCTTGATCCCCATCGAGCGCCCCGTCCCGGCACATCTTCTCGCCCCCGCCGCCCCCTTCTTCCGCGGGCTGGAACACGAGCGTGACGGGATTTGGGCGGTGTTCGAGCTGGCTCAGGACCCGCGCGACGCCGAGGAGGATCGCTGTGTGCCCGTCGTGCCCGCAGGCGTGCATCTTGCCTGGTGTGGTTGATTTGTAGCCAAAGCTGTTCTGCTCGAAGATCGGCAGCGCGTCCATATCGGCGCGAAGCCCGATGCACGCGCCCGGTTGATCAACGGTTGCTGGGAGGTGGGCGACGACCCCCGTGCCGGTGTTGGGCTCGATGCCGCCGATGTTGGCCCGGAAGGTGATCCCGAGCCGGGCGAGTTCATCTTGAACGATCATTGATGTGCGTTCTTCGGTGAAGAGCACCTCGGGGTGGGCGTGGAGATCATGCCGGATCGTAGTGATCTCTTCGAGGTGCTTGGTGATGATATTGAGGAGCGTCTGGGCAGTGGTTGTGGGCATAGCCCAAGTATACGCCGACAGCCCCGTCCGTCTGCCGATTGTCTCGATTCAGGCGGCGTGGTGGTGGAGGTGGGCCTGCTCGTCGATGAACTGGCGGGCGATGTGCTCGATGTTGAGCACCTTGAGCGCACAGACATCCTCGTGCTGATTGTGGGCACGGATCGCGTTGAACTCGTCCTCGTTGGCGCAGAAGATATCCACCACATCCGGATCGAAGTGCGTCCCCCGCAGGCTCTTGATGAGTTCGCTGGTCTCATTGTGCGACATGGCATCTTTATACACCCGCTTGCTCGTCACCGCGTCGTAGAAGTCGGCCAGCGCCACGATCCGTGCAGCCAGCGAGATTTCTTCACCCGTGAGTCCGAATGGATACCCGGTGCCGTCCCATTTTTCGTGGTGCTGGAGCGCGATCTCGATGCCCATGTCGATGAACTCGTCGGGCCCGAGCTTGGCGCGGATCGCAAGGAGCGTATCAGCCCCGATCAGCGCGTGCTTCTCCATGATAGAGCGTTCTTCGGGCGTGAGCCGACCGGGCTTGAGCAGGATCGAATCCGGGATGCCGACCTTGCCGATGTCATGGAGCGATGAGGCGAGCACGATCCGATCGATCCATTTCATGTCGATCTCGCGGTGCTTGGGTGTGAGCGCGTCGGCGAGCACCCGTGCATAGAGCCCGATCCGTTCGAGGTGCACCCCGGTGTCCGTATCACGATAGTCGGCCAGCTTGGCGAGCCCGAAGATCAACGCGTTGCGTTTGGCGAGCCCGGCACGGACCTGGCGAGCGATCTCGGTGTTGAGCTCTTCGTTGGCCTGCTCGAGTGTATCGCGGTATCGCTTGGTCGCCAAGAACAGGATCAGCCCGGTGAGCAGAAAAACCCCGAACGCCACCGAGACCCGGAAGACAAAGAGTCGATCCGCCGATGCGGGCGCGAGGTTGAACTCCGTACGGATCCACGCATCAACGAGCAGCTCACCCCCCATGAGCACCGCCGCCTGGAAGATCAGGATCCCCAGAAAGAGCGCCTTGCGATTCTGCGGGCGAAACTGCCATTCAAGTTTTTTCTTGTGTCTCTTCACACCCCGAGCATCGGTCCGCGCCCTAAACAGAGTTCACGGTGACAACCCAAATCGGCAACCGGAGCGGATACTGATTCGGG